>Ga0134095_1000301_pt1 | contig 53430 bp, 55 predicted proteins | sample 6_2taG_FD_94449 | JGI IMG/M metagenome (GOLD analysis project Ga0134095, IMG submission 94449) | Switchgrass degrading microbial communities from high solid loading bioreactors in New Hampshire, USA - 6_20_20_110_A2 metaG | ecosystem: Engineered > Bioreactor > Semi-continuous > Anaerobic >... | reverse complement strand
TAGAGTTTTTACAATCCTGCGCACCGAGTCCCAGCGCGTTACGGTCCAGAAAAACACCAGGCTAAGAGCGATGACACAAAAGGCTGTTACGCCCCAATACAGGTATTTCCTATCCCACTTGAACTTCAATGTCTCACCGCCCTTTTATGCTCAAAACCTCTGCCAAGAATATGTTAACAGTATTGCAATTCTTAGTCAACAGGATTCTCAGCATTCCCTGTACATGGCGGGCGCCTCGGATTTCAAGACGTGCTCGGAAACCGAAAGCACCTCGACCTTGAGCGTTCTCTGGCCGAACTGAATCTCTATGATGTCGCCGACCTTGACCTCGTAAGAGGCCTTCGCTGGCCGGCCGTTTACCAGCACCCGCCCGCTGTCGCAGGCCTCGTTGGCCACGGTGCGGCGTTTGATAAGCCGCGAAACCTTAAGATATTTGTCAAGTCTCATGGCGGTCTTTCCTTTCATGATTTGCGTTAAGAAGCAAGAAAGCTGTCGCATTTATCCATGACAAAGGCCTATATATCTAGACGGCACGGGTAACTGCCCGTGCCGTCATCGGAAGCTAAACTGAAGTTAACCTATCGAAGAAGCCACAGTATCCTTAAGCGCCTTGCCTGCCTTGAACTGCGGAACCCTTGAGGCAGGTATCTCTATCTGCTCCTTGGTCCTGGGATTCCTGCCCATGCGGGCCGGCCTCTCCTTAACCTCGAATACGCCGAATCCGACAAGCTGCACCTTTTCGCCCTTTTTCATAGCCTCGGTGATGGTCTCAATAAGAGCGTTCAGGACTTTTTCGCTGTCCTTCTTAGAGAGACCTGCCTTCTCAGCGGTTGCGCTTATAAGCTCTGCTTTATTCATTATGTTATGCTCCTCCTTAAATTTACTATACTAAAAACCTGACGGCGCTGCAGTGCCGTGTGGCTTAAAGTTCCTTAGCCTTGTTATAGAGCCTGTCCATCTCCTCGAGTGTCATCTCGCCAAGCTCCCTGCCCATCTTCCCGGCCTCGCTCTCAACATACTTGAACCTGCGGGTAAACTTGTCGCAGGCCAAGTGCAGCGCTTCCTCGGGGTCGGTCTTTGTAAACCGAGCCACGTTCACGGCTGCAAAAAGCAGGTCTCCCAGCTCTTCTTCTACTCCCTTTCCGGAGGCTATCGCTTCCTTAAGTTCGTTTACCTCCTCGTAGAGCTTGTCCAGTGCCCCGGAGACGTCGGGCCAGTCAAAGCCGACCTTCTTGGCCTTGTTCTGGATTTTCTCGGCCCTCCACAGGGCCGGCAGGCTCCTTGCCACGGAATCCATCGCTGAGGCTGTGGTTGACTGGTTTTTCTCCCTGCGCTTGAGCTCCTCCCAGTTTACGAGGACCTCTTCCGAACCCGCAACCTCCGTGGTGCCGAAAACATGCGGGTGGCGGTAGATGAGCTTCTTGCAAACGGCGTCGGCCACATCGTCGAGATTAAAGGAACCCTTCTCTTCCTCGATTCTCGAGTGGAAGACTATCTGCACAAGCACATCGCCGAGTTCCTCGAGGAGATGCTCCGGGTCCTTATCGTCAATGGCCTCTACCGCCTCGTAGGCCTCCTCCAGAAAATTTCTGCGTATGCTCTCATGGGTCTGCTCCCTGTCCCAGGGACAGCCGTTTTCCGAGCGAAGGAGCGCGATTATTCGCTGCAGGTCGTAGATATTATATCTATTTTTATATTCAAAATCTACCATATTTTTTATCCCTCTGCAAGAGATTTATGCGCCACTTTAAGCGTTTTTGTAAATTTTTATCTAATTTTTAGCAGTTTTGCCAGCTTTTCTCCCTTCGGAAGCAGCTTGATGTCCTCGTAGGTCAGGGTTCTTGTGGCAATTATTTCTATCAGATAGAATACTACGGCAATTATTATCGCAAGCGCCATCGACACCCGCATGGAATATCTGCCCAAAAAACCCGTCGCTCTCACAAGAAGGCTGTAGCTGCCGTAGGCCACAAGGCCCATCACAGCCGAGCATATTACGGGCATTATAAAAATCTTCCCGTATCTCGGGGCCCTTGGAACCACAATCTTCACGAGCAGGAGGTTTAGTATACCTATAACGGCGTCGGAGACAAGCGTCGCAATTGCCGCGCCGTAGATTCCATACTTAGGATTGCCAATAAGGATATACCCGATGCATATCCTGACTATGCTGCCGATTACAATGGTGAAAATCGGCAGGCGCTCGTGCCCGTAGGCCTGCAGTATCGCGTTTGTAATGAGGCTCAGGCAGACGAAATAGGAGGCCATGCCGAGTATCCGGAGCAGCCCCACTCCTTCGGCAAGGCTGTCCGGGTAGAGCGCGTTCATTATCGGCATTGCGAGAACCGAAAGGCCCACGCCCGCCGGGAGGGCAAGGAGCGTCGTCATCTTCAGCGAAGACTGCGCCGCAACGGCCGCCTCCTTGTTTTTGCGCTGCGCGGCGTAAGCGGAAATCGCGGGAATCACGCTTATGGTGAGCGGAACGATAAAGGACGAGGGCAGGTTGAAGAGTGTCTGCACCTTGCCAAAAACACCGTTCAAAGCGTTTGCCGCGGCATAGTCGAGGCCGACTTTTCCCTGCAGGAGATTCATAATCAGCACTGTGTCGATAAAGCTCATGATATTGAGCACCGAGGAGCCTATGACTATAGGTATGGCGATTGAAAAAAGGCTCCTGCAAATCCTGCCGGGGCTGTCGGCCCGGTCGGTATACTGGGCCCTTCTCTTCCTGACCCGCTCCATTGCTTTAGCATATACGGCGCTGTAAAGGCAGCCCAGCGCCGAGCCGATGGTCACGCCGGCTATCGCGCCAGCGGCCGCCGTGGGCAGGCCGTATTTCAGGAATATCTTTGCAAACAGCAGTCCGAAGACGGCCTTGCCGAGCACCTCGATGACCTGTGAGACCGAGGTGAGCTTCATGTCCGAGTGGCCCTGGGTGTAGCCCCTATATGCTGACATAAGACATACGAGGAAAATTGACGGAGCGAGCGTCTGAATGCTCTTCGCCGCGTCGGGAGCGCGGAACAGCATAGCAAGCGCGTTCGGGAAAAACAGCATTATCGATGTGCCCAGAGCGCCGAGCAGGCAAAACGATATTTTGGCAACAGAATAGATGCGCTTTACCTGATTTCCACGGTCCAGCGCGTCGGCTTCCGATATCATTCTGGATACGGCAATAGGCAGGCCGGCCGTGGACAAGGTAAGCAGAACATTGTAGATATTATAAGCAATGGTAAAATGTCCGAAGCCCTCGTCGCCGATAATGTTGCCGAGCGCTATCTTGTAAACCGCGCCCAGTATTTTAACTATTACCACCGCCGCTGCGAGTATGGCGGCCCCGTGAAGATAGTTCTGGCCCTTTTTCTCCTGCACTAATAAAGTCCTCCCATCCATAGGTTTAGACCCGTATGGACATATCATATTCTCGAAAAAAGCGTTTTAACACTCTCAGGACTAACCACAAGGGGGCGCCAAATGAGCGCCCCCTCGCCCGACAGTCTAGTTCTCTAGTTTGGCTCCGCACTTTCTGCAGAACGCGTCAGTCTTCGCGCAGTCCTCCTTGCAGACGGGACAGGCTACGGTCTTCTTCAGTTCGGCAAGCCTGGCTTTAAGGCCCTCTATCTCGGCGTTCTTCTCGTCTATGGCCTTCAGAAGATTCTCCAGCGCGCTCTCCTCAACTTCCTTGCCCCGGTGCGTCTCGTAGACAATCCTGCCTATCTCCCTGTAGTCCACGCCTATCTCGGTATTCAAATCGAAAATCCTCATGTTGAGCTTCGCCGTCTCGAGTGTCTCGCCCGTCTTCTGGGTCACCTGTTTCGCGGCAGCGCTCGCTGCATCCACGGCTTCTGTCGCCTTTTTCTTAATCCTGTACATGAGTTCCCTTACCTTGTCGTCCATTGCCAAGCCTCCTTCTAGCTTAATTATTTAATCTAAAATATTCCCTGAAATTCCGGCTGAGTATTCTGTCCATGTAGTCAAAGGGAAGGTCCAGCTTGAAGAACCTCTCCACTTCCCCGCCGTAGTCCCAGAGCGGGAAATCGGTTCCAAAGAAGCAGTTTTCAACTCCGTAGTGGTCTATTAGCTTCCTGGCATAGTCCTTATCCAGGATAAAAAGCGAGCTGCTCGTATCAACCTTTACGTTGGGTCGCTTTAAAATTTCCCTCGCGCTTTCCCAGCGCATGAAGCCGCCGAAATGCGCGGCTATGACCTCAAGCCTCGGGAAATTGTTAAGCACCCTTGAAAGCCGCTCGGGGCTTGAGCTGTCGTACCTGTGGTCGCCCATATGGACCAGCAGCGGTAGGCGCCCCTGAATCGAATCGTATATCCGGAACGACTCCGGGGAGTCGAGGTTGAAGCGCTGGAAATCCGGGTGCAGCTTGATACCGTGCAGCCCCAGTTTTATTATGCGCTCGACCTCGTCCTCGAGGCCGTCCATATCAGGGTGCAGCGTGCCGAAGCCGAAAAACTCCGGGTGCTCGGCGCATTCCTTCGCGATAAAGCTGTTTATATCCCTCACCTGATGAGGGGCGGTGGCAACCGAGCAGACAAGATACATCTTGACGCCGTATTTTGCCCCCTCGCGCAGCAGCTCTTCAGGCGAGCCGGGATGCCCGGGCTTTAAGCCGTAAAAGCCGCCGATGCTATCGGCAGCCTTATCCGCGAGAGCCGCGGGAAAAATATGCGCGTGAGAGTCAATTATGTCAAAATCGCCGTAAGCGTATCGTGACATGTCTCCGAATCTCCAGTAATTCCTTATCGTTCTGAGAAATTATAACACCGGCACCTATGTTTTGCAAGTTTTGATTTGTAAAGCTTTTTTGACCACGGAAAATACAAAAGCGCGCGGGCCGTTTTGAAACGGCCCGCGCGGTTTACGCGTTTTACAAAAGGCTCGATGCGACGGCCGGGACGACCGGTCCTGCCGGCTCAGGGCATGATTTTTCAGTAATCGAAGCCGTGCGCCTCCTGAAGTATCATGTCCTTGACCTTCATGAGCCTTGTTATGTTGCCGCGCTCGTTTTCGTCGAGCTTCATCGTGATATAGCGAATGTTGCTCTCCATCTCCGGTATCATGATGTACTCAAGGGCGTTGACGCGGCGCCTTGTCTTTTCAATCTCCTGCGCGAGAAGCTGCATCGTCTTCTCGACGCGCGCAAGCTCAAGCATATCCATGAACACTCTGGAGAGCGCGCTCAGAGCGTCGTCAAGCTCGCCCGAAGTCATCGCAAAGCCGTAGGGGTAGATTTCGCTCGGGTCGTTGTTCTTGGTCTTAAACTCGTAGACCGGCACTTTCACGCTCATCACGTTTTTAAAGCCGACTCCGAGCTCGACGCTCTGCTTCGGGCACAAAAGCGCCTGCTCAAGCATCTCCGGCGACATTACGGCGGAGGCCGTCGAGAGCGCGGCCATGGCCTCGGAGAGGCCCTTTTCCACCCGCTCGCGGAGCACGCGGTTTTCGTGGACTATCTCCATGAACTGCCGCATCAGTTCGTCGCGCTTGTCCTTGAGCAAACGGTGTCCTCGCCGCGCGGTTTTCAGACGCGCCTTTAAGCGCTTCATTTCCATGCGGGTCGGATTTACATTTTTGGAAGCCATCTCTTTGCCTCCTTAAAGATTTATTTCTCTTCCTCTTTCCTCTTAGGCAGGTACTTTGCAATATGCTCGGTCTTGACGCGCTTGAGCTCCGACTCGGGAAGTATGGAGAGAAGCCTCCAGCCGAGATTCAGGGTCTCCTCTATGTCCCTGTTTGTCTCCTGCCCCTGGCCGACGTACTCCTTTTCAAATTCGTCGGCGAACTTCGCGTAGAGCTTATCAGTGTCGGAAAGGGCCGACTCGCCGAGAATCGTCATAAGCTCGCGGGCGTCCTTTCCGGCTGCGTAGGCGGCAAAGAGCTGGTTCATGGTTCCCGCGTGGTCCTCGCGCGTCTTGCCCTCGCCTATTCCCTTGTCCTTAAGGCGCGAAAGAGAGGGCAGAACGTCAATCGGCGGGATTATTCCGCGGCGGTAGAGGTCGCGGGAGAGTATTATCTGGCCCTCGGTGATATAGCCCGTAAGGTCCGGAATCGGGTGGGTTATATCGTCTTCGGGCATCGTGAGAATCGGTATCAGCGTGATTGAACCCTTTTTGCCCTTTCTGCGGCCCGCGCGCTCGTATATGGTGGCAAGGTCGGTGTAGAGGTAGCCGGGGTAGCCGCGGCGTCCGGGAACCTCCTTGCGCGCGGCAGATATCTCGCGCAGAGCCTCGGCGTAATAAGTCATGTCGGTGATGATGACGAGCACCTGCATATCCTTTTCAAAGGCGAGGTACTCGGCCGCGGTCAGCGCCATGCGCGGAGTCGCGATACGCTCGACCGCCGGGTCGTCCGCGAGGTTTATAAAGAGCACGGCCCTGTCTATGGCGCCGGTGCGCTTGAACTCCTGCACGAAGTACTCGGACTCCTCGAAGGTTATTCCGACGGCGGCGAACACGACCGCGAAGGGCGTGTCGGCGGTCAGAACCTTGGCCTGTCTTGCAATCTGCGCGGCAAGCGGGGCGTGCGGCAGTCCCGCGCCGGAGAATATCGGCAGCTTCTGGCCTCTTACCAGGGTGTTGAGGCCGTCAATCGCCGAGATGCCCGTCTGAATGAACTCCGAGGGGTAGTCGCGCGCGGCGGGGTTCATCGGGAGGCCGTTAATGTCCATATAGGCGTCGGCCAGAATCTCGGGCCCGCCGTCAATGGGGCTTCCCATGCCGTCGAAAACGCGCCCCAGCATGTCTTCGGAGACGCCGAGCTGGAGGCTGTGGCCCAGGAAGCGAACCTTGCTCTCGGCAAGGTTGATGCCCATGGAGCCTTCAAAAAGCTGCACGACCGCCTTGTCCCCGTCGACCTCAAGAACTCTGCAGCGCCTTTTCTCGCCGCTCGGGAGCTCGATTTCGGCCAGCTCGTCGTAGGTCACGCCCTCGACGTTCGTGACGACCATCAGCGGGCCGTCTATCTCTCTTATCGTTCTGTATTCCTTTATCACAGCTCCTCACCTCCCGCCTTCGCCTTTTCTATCTGCTCGGCCATGTCCTTAAGGATACGATCGTAAACCTCTACGTACTGGTCCTCCGGCACGCTCTTGGCCCTCGCGATTCTCGTTCTGGCCTCGATTCCGAACACGGCCTTCATGTCCGCGCCCTCCTTGAGAGCCTCGCGCGCGAGCCTGTCGTACTGCAGTATCATATCGAGCAGCCTCGCCTGCCGGTCGTAGTTCGAGAAGTTGTCTATCTCGACAAAGGCGTTCTGCTGCAGGAAGTCCTCGCGTATCATCCTTGCAGTTTCAAGCGTCAGGCGGTCTTGTGCCGAGAGCGAATCCTGTCCGACGAGCTTGACGATTTCCTGAAGCTCGGACTCCAACTGGAGGAAGTTCATGGCCATAGTCCTGTTCTTCAGGAACTTCTCGCCGAGCGTCTTGTTGTACCAGTCTTTCAGATTTTCAAGATACAGCGAATAGCTGTTCAGCCAGTTGATTGCCGGGAAATGCCTCGCGTAAGCGAGCTTTGAGTCGAGGCCCCAGAAGACCTTGACTATGCGCAGCGTAGCCTGCGAGACCGGCTCCGACGTGTCGCCGCCCGGAGGCGATACGGCGCCTATCGCCGTAAGCGAGCCGCGCCTTCCGTCCGAGCCGAGGCACTCTACGCAGCCTGCGCGCTCATAGAACTGCGCGAGTCTCGAGCCGAGGTAGGCGGGATATCCTTCCTCTCCCGGCATCTCCTCGAGGCGTCCCGACATCTCGCGCAGGGCCTCTGCCCAGCGGGATGTGGAGTCCGCAATAACCGCGACGTCGCAGCCCATGTCCCTGAAATACTCGGCTATCGTGATTCCCGTGTAAATCGATGCTTCGCGCGCCGCAACGGGCATATCCGAGGTGTTGGCTATAAGAACCGTTCGCTTCATCAGCGGTTCGCCGGTTCTCGGGTCCTTCAGCTCAGGGAACTCCATAAGGACGTCCGTCATCTCGTTGCCGCGCTCGCCGCAGCCTATGTAGATAACTATGTCGACGTCGGACCACTTGGCAAGCGCGTGCTGGACGACCGTCTTGCCGCTTCCGAAGGGGCCGGGTACGGCCGCGGTGCCGCCCTTTGCAAGCGGGAAGAATGTGTCTATAACGCGCTGTCCGCTCTGCAGCGGCCTGTCGGGCACAAACTTCTTTTTATAGGGCCTTCCTATGCGGACGGGCCAGCGCTGCAGCATTTTAATCTCAACACTCTCGCCCGAGTCGGTCTTCAATACCGCGACGACGTCCTCGACCGTAAACTCGCCCTTCTTTATATCGGTTATCGTCCCCGATAGCGATGGGGGAACCATAATCTTGTGCTTAAAAACGCTGGTCTCCTGCACCGTGCCGATTATGTCTCCGCCTTCCACCCTTGTCCCAACCGTCACGACGGGCTCGAAATCCCACTTTTTCGTCCTTGACAGAGCGGGGAGTTCGATTCCGCGGGATATGGTCTCTCCCGCTATGGCCCTTATCTCTTCAAGCGGGCGCTGTATGCCGTCGTATATGTTTCCAAGCAGGCCGGGACCAAGTTCGACGGAAAGGGGGTGGCCGGTGGTTACTACCTCGGCGCCGGGGCCGATTCCGGAGGTCTCCTCGTAGACCTGGATTGCCGCCCTGTCGCCGGTCATTGAGAGTATCTCGCCGGTAAGCCTCTGCTCGCCGACCTTGACGACGTCCGCCATGTTAGCGTCGGACATCCCCACGGCCACGACCAGAGGACCTGAAACTTTAACAACTTTTCCGCCCATATCGTTTACCTTCTTTCAGAGGAAATGTTTCCCGTACGGGGAGCAATTTCCCGCCCGGTGCTACAGTATATCGGCTCCTACCGCCCGCTCGACAGCAGATTTGAGAGCCGCCATGCCAAGCCCTATGGAGCCTTCTTTGTCGGGTATGAGAATGACCGCAGGAAATGGTTTGTCCTTAACCCTGTCTATTTCTGCCTTTAAGTTCAAGGAAAGGCGTTCGGTTATATAGATGATGGCATACTCCTCGTCCTCGCGCACAAGCTCCCTGAAGGTCTGGCGCGCTTCGGCGGGGTCTTCCGCCGTGAACACGTCGAGCCCGAGCGCCTTGAAGCCCATGACGCTCTCCCGTCCTCCGATGACGGCTATTTTATGCTTTGCCATACCTACACCTCCCGCAGACGGCGCCGGATATCCGCAGGGCTAAGCCACGACCTGCGGCCCGATACGATAATCCGTATAGTTACTATCTCGCTCTCAAGCGCCTGGAGATAGGCAACCACGGGCGCTTCCCCAAAGCTGACAAATCTGGCGCCAACGAGGTATTCCTTGAGAGCATTGTCCGTAAGGCGCTCGAAATCCGAAAGCCGCCCGCCCTTTATTGCCTCCGCGCCGGCTTCGGCCGCCTTGCCGAGCTCGGAGCTTGAAAACAGGCTCAGGAGGCGCTCCTCGGAGCCTGCGCTGAGCACATATTCGTTCGGGGATATGTTGCCGCCCTCTATAAGCGCGCGCATGAGGAACTCGGCGTCCTTTCCGAGCCTCGAGGCGCGGACAAAGGCGCGCAGGTTCGCGCAGTCAATGAACAGGCGGATATAGCCCAGCAGAAATTCGCTTCCAATCTCCTTTGCAAGGCTTAATAACTCGGCGCAGTAGCTCTTGTCCAGTACAAAGTCCATGAGCTGCGGGTCCCCGGTTTTGGCGAGTATCTCCGCCGCCTCGGATATGCTGTCTGCTATACCCTTTGGAAGGCTGCTGTAATCCTTCTGCAAATAGGCGGCCTTGAGAAGCTCCGGCTCTATGTTCGCAAGCCGGGACATGAGCCTATCCGAGAGCTCTCCCGTTGCTTCGGACTTCACGAGCACCTTAATGTTGTGGTAGTCGTACTTGAGCCGCACGGCATACACAATGCGCTTATCCGGCACTAGTTCCTCTATGTCGTCGAGCTGCTCCTTGAGGTGAGCGCTGAGCCTTGCCTCAAATTCTTCGGGGCCGAGAGAGGAGAGCTCTCCCCAGCCGCACTCCTCAAGAACCTTGAGGGCCTCGGCGATGGTCGGCGCCTCAAGCATGCGCTCGATGCGCTCTTTATTCAGCAGCTTTGTCTCACGGGCGCGGATGTATGCAGACAGCTGCAGGTAATCAGTATCTTTTATCCTTGTCAAATCGCAGCCTCCTTGCCTCTTGTGATTTAAGCCGCCTCAATTAAACAGAATCTTCGCGACCTCGCCGGCAAGCTCGTTGCGGCAGGATAAGACAAGCGCCTCGATGCTGCAGTTAATCTCTATCCTGCCGTCCTCAAGGATAACCCCGCCGCGTATCGGGGCGGTTTTGTCCGAAAGCCTGAGCCCCGCCGTCCTGCCCTGAGAGGCGAGCAGCCTGTTTGCCTCGGCCTCGACCGCTTTCCCTACCCTCTCCCTGTCCCCGGGCGAGAGCAGGAGCAGCTCCTGTCCGTTTCGCGATGCTTTCGCCGCAAGAGAGGCCAGAAACTCTATATACCTATCCTCGGGCAGCTCGGCAAGCTTTTTCTCGGCAAGGGCGAAGGCCTCGCCCAGAAGCTCCTGCTTCAGCGAAAGAATCTGCTTTTTCGCCTCGAGCTCGGCGCTTCCGATGAGAAGTTCAAAGCGCTTTTCCGCGCTCTGCCGCCCCTCGGCCATCAGCCTTTCGTATTCGGCATCAGCAAGCGCTTTATATTTGCTTTTTATTCTTTCGCATTCGGCAGCCGCTTCCGCCTCTATGGCGCTTACTTCCTTTTTGGCGTCATCCAAAATGCGCTTTGTTATTTTTTCAATGCCGTTCATTCCATCACTGCCTTACTTCCAGATTTTTAGCTTCATTATGCTTCGTTAATCGATTGCGTTGAGGAGCATAATAAAGGACGCAAGCAGTGAAAGAATGGCGTAGAACTCAACGGTAATACAGAGGATAATACCCTTTGACCAGTCGGCGGGCTTCTTGGCAATTATGCTTATCGAAGCGGCGGCAACTCGCCCCTGGTAGATTGCGGAAAGCCAGCCGCCGAGCATCATCGGAATGCAGGCGACAAAAACGCGCAAGCCCTGAACCAAGGTGAGCGGTATTATGTTCCCGGCGAAAACGCCTATCTGAAGCAGGGCAAAAAACCAGATGACAAGTCCGTAAAGGCCCTGAGTGCCGGGGAGAACCTGGAGAATGAGGGTTTTGGAAAACTGTGAGGGGTCCTCGCGGAGAAGCCCCGTCGCAGCTTCACCGGTCATGCCTGTACCCTTTGCAGAGGCGACGCAGCAAAGCGCTGCTGCAAGGCTTGCGCCCAAAAATGCCAATACTAGTCCCATAATAATTTCCTCCTTGATTGTGTAATTCTACTCGTTTATGCAATTTTATTTGACTTCGACGTATTTCGTGTCGACCTTGAGCGGACGGAAGGCCTTTCCGCCGTCAATATAAAACTTACCGAAGTATTCAAGATACTGCAGTCTGGCTGAGTGGACATAGGTTCCGATTATATTTATAGCCATAGAAAACCCGTGTCCTGCTATGAAAATAACCGCAAATAATATGATATTGCCGGTAAGGCTTCCCAACAGATTTATGACGCTGCCTATAACGCTGGTCGCGAGAACAAGCGCCATGAGCCTTGCGTATGAGAGTATGTCGCCAAAATACCCCGTGATGTCGTACAAACTGGCAATCCCTCCGATTATCTTACCCGGGATAGTGGGCTTATTGCGCCCCTGTGTGAGAACGAGGGCTGCAACGCCCGCTATGGCCACCCACCACACACCCTTTAGAGCGCCGACCGCGATGCCGGCAAACAGGAGCCACCAGCTTCCCACGTCAAATAGGGCGTCAAGCGGCTTGCCGTCTCTGATTAGCATGTACGCCTTGATGGCCATTCCGACTATAATCTGAATCGCACCAATAATAAGCGAGCCGACGAGCAGCTTTAGAGGATCCGTCATCGGGTCTATCAGGCGCAGGGCGAGTAGGGGGTCTTTCTCACCCAGGCCAAGCATTTCGGTTACAATCGGTATCGCGTTTCCGAAAAAGCTTCCGAAAGCCGCACCGGCCAGTATCGTAGTGACACCGCAGATAATAAGAAGCCCCGTCATGTAATTAAGAACGCCCCTGGGCTTTAGCTTGGTCTTGGCCAGTATGCCCAATATAAGAAGCACAATGCCATAGCCCATGTCGCCGTACATTATGCCGAAGAATACAGAGAAAAACGGCATGATAAGAGGGTTGGGGTCGATTCCCTCGTAGGCGGGCAGGCTGTACATCTCCGTGACCATCGTAAGCGGTTCCGTGAGCCTGTTGTTTTTCAGCTTAATCGGCACGTCCGGGTACTCCTCGGGCGCGGGGTCGGCAAACTCGAAAGCGCAGGTGTATTTAAGGAGCAGGTCCGTGACCCTCTTTTCATCCGGGGCCGTCACCCAGCCTTCGAGGTAGAAGACGCTCTCGGTGCCCAGCAGCTTCTGAGCAGCGTCAATCTTTGAAATCTCCTGAGCAAGACTGTCGATGCAAAGCTCGATATCGGCCCTGTGGCTGGAAAGCTCCTTGATTTTTTCCGTCTCCTCGGAAATCTCACGCTTAATCGAGGCAAGCTGCGCTTCAATTTCCTCTATGTTCTCCTCGGCGGTGCCTTTAAGCGAGCCGAACACGACCCGGGAAAAACTGAGGTTTCGGAGAACCGACATCACTTCGCTCTCGACGGCTTTATGGAAAATGACGATTATGTAGTTCTGCTCCCTGTCCGAGTTTATCGGGAAGACCTCGAACTCCTCCGCGACCTTGGCCAGTTCTTCCCTTAGCACTTCCGCGGTAACGCTCGGCAGCGTGGTTCCGGCCATTACGCGGACGTTCTCGGTACCTAAAAAATTGAGGGTCATTTTATTAGATTTCCACGGCTCCAGTGAAAGTTTCAGCGCCTCAAGCCTGCTTGCTTCCGCCTGAAGCGTGGCAATTCTGTTCTGATGCTCTTCAATTCGCAAGATAACTTTCTTAGTCCTGCAAACGAGCTCGTCGGAAAAGAGCTCCTCCGCGCCGACCTCCCGCCTTGGAGCAAAGATGCTTGACTTGGCGGGCGCGTACCTGTTCAAAATGCCGAGCGCGGCGGTCGCTTTTGAGTGCAGGTTTCTGTAGTCCTGCTCCGGCGCGTTCACCCTGCTAAGCGACTCGGATAGCGAGGGGTCGAGGAGCTTTTCGCTCTGCGGAATAACCTCGACGCAGCCTAAAAGCATAAGCTCGTGCAGCAGGGCCTCCCTATCCGAAAGCATGGCGAACAGGCTCAGTTTCTTCATTTTTACTATCATTAGCCGCTCACTATCCTCTCGACAATAAATGAAGCTGCTTCGTCCAAACGCCGCATCGCCGATTGCCTCAGCTCTGCCTTTTTCTTTTCCGTCTCCTCGGCAAGCTTAAGCGCAACCGCTCTGGCTCTTTCCTCGGATTGCTGAATCAGCCGCCCGGTCTCCTCGGCAGCACGCCGGGAAGCGTTCTCGAGTTCCGCGCGGCCTTCCCTTTCGGCATCCGCAGCCGCCTTTTTTGCAGCCGCGACGGCGTCGGCCTTCATTTTTCGAGAAGCATCCTCCGCTTCAGAAATGCTTCTCACAGCTTCCAAAGGCATTCTATCCCCCTCCTTCTTTATTGTAATATATGGAATTTTGTAAAATAATTATAATAATATAAAAATATTCCGATTTTGACAAGCATATTTGTTAACAATTAGGGTAATTTTTTTTGCATGTGTTTCCTATTTTACCAGTTAGTTTTCAAACATTATACGAAAAAAATTTTCTCTTTTATAAATATTTATCGATTATTTGTCTTGATTATTTAAGCAAATGCCGCTATAGTTTACTCGGATAGAGAGGAGTAGTAGCTTTGGACAGACAAAAAAGGAAAAGACGTTTTGGCGACCGGAAGGAAGGGCGGAGACTGCGTTCGCTCGACCCGCTGTACGCCTTCACCCCCTTCATCATGAAGACCAGGGGGGACGCCACGAACTATTTCAGCTCCTCGGTTGAACTCGAGGCTATCGAAAAATATATCAAGAAAAAACGCGAAGAGGGCCTGAAGGGCTTTGGAATCCTTCACATTTTTATCGCGGGATACGTCCGCTGCGTTTCCCAGTACCCCGCCGTAAACCGTTTCGTGTCGGGGAAGCGTATCTATGCGCGCAACAACATTGAAATCGTCATGACCGTGAAAAAGCGCATGTCGACCACCGCCGGAGAGACGGAGTTCAAGGTCATCTTCGAGCCCACCGACACTATAAACACTGTATACGAGCGCGTTAACGCGGCTATTGAACAGATAAAGACCGAGGAGGATTCGAGCACCGACAAGGTGGCGGCCGCCCTTGGAAAGCTTCCGCGCCCGCTGCTCAGCGCCGCCATACGCTTTTTCGGCTGGCTCGATTACCACGGCTGGCTGCCCCAGTCGCTGCTTGACGCAAGCCCCTTCCACGGCTCCATGGTGATTACCGACCTCGGCTCGCTGGGAATCCCTCCGGTTTACCATCATCTTTACAATTTCGGCAATATACCGGTCTTTATTGCCTTCGGAGCCAAGAGGAAGGTTGTGGAACTGGACAAGGAAGGCAAGATTGTGGAGAAAAAGTACATAGACTATACCGTTGCGACGGACGAGCGAATCTGCGACGGCTATTACTATGCCGTTGCGTTCAAGCACTTCAATTATATTCTCCGCAATCCCGAGTTATTGGATACCCCGCCCGAATACGTCGTCGAGGACGTCGATTGACGGATAATATGAATTTGGCCGCCTGCGTTTGCGGGCGGTCTTGGTTTAGTAGCGCGGATTTAAGAGCCGCCCTGCTACATATCTTTACCTGCGGACGGCATAGTTTGCCCTATTATCCCTATTATACAGTATTATCTAATTGCAACACAACAGTTTTCCTGCATATATAGTATAATATGTAGGATTTTACAATTAATCTTGAAAGGTGGCACACGGATGAAAAAAGCAGCGGCGCTTTTCCTTATGCTGTCCATGCTGTCAATCCTCGCGCTGGCAGGCTGCGCACCGAGCACCGCTCCCGCCGCGACCCCCACTCCGAGCCCCGGCGCCATAACGGTCAGGGAGGAGAGCGTTGTGATTGGCAAGGGCAGCGAGTACGAGCTCGGGGGCACGCTTACAATCCCCGAGGGCGCTAAAACGCCTTATCCTGCCGTCGTACTTGTGCACGGCTCGGGTCCGAACGACAGAGACGAATCGCTTTACGGCAACAAGCCCTTCAGGGATATAGCCGAATACCTCACTTCCAGGGGTATCGCCGTGCTGCGCTACGACAAGCGCACCTATGCCCATCAGTCGAAAATGGCCGGGAGCTTTGCGGAAATCACCGTCAAAGAGGAGACCATAGAGGACGCCATTCTCGCCTCGAACCTTCTCAAGGCGGACGAGCGCATCGACAAGGACAGGGTCTTCGTCATTGGTCACAGCCTGGGCGGCATGCTCGCCCCGCGCATCGACGCCGAGGGCGGAGATTTTGCGGGCCTTATCATCATGGCCGGCTCCCCGCGGACCCTGGCCGACATCCTGCTCGACCAGATAAGAGCAGCTCTTGAAACGCTATCGGGCGAACAGAGGGCCGCCGTCCAGGAACAGCTTGACACCCTTGAGGACATCTTCTCAAGGCTTGACAGCATGTCCGACGAGGAGGCCAAGAGCATGGCTCTCTCGGGCGCCTCCGCCTATTACTTCAAGGAGATGGCTGCGCATCCTGCGAGCGACTACCTTGCGAATACTGAAAAGCCGGTTTTGATATTGCAGGGCGGGAAGGATTTTCAGGTCTACCCGGACAAGGATTACGTAGAATATCAAAACCTTCTGGGCGATAAGCCGAATGTGACCTTCAAGCTGTACCCCGAACTAAACCACCTGTTTATGACCTCCGTCACCGGCACCGCGGTCGAGTATTTAAACCCGGGCAAGGTCGACGGCGAGGTGCTTAAGGACATAGCGGAGTGGATTTTGAACGTAAAAAGCTAAAGAAAATCGGCGGCCTGAAAAACCGGCCGCCGATTTATCTTGTCTGCATACGAAATCTCTTGAGTAAAACAGCAGTCAATGATTGGGATTTGAGCGCACATAGAGGGCCGCTTTCACGAGCATGTTCAGCACCGTGCTCTGGGGAATATCATTCATGGCGTTGATGACGCTCTCGCTCGTTGCGTCCACATAGACGGGCGCGAGATTGTTGAGCGCGTAGGCCACGACGTCGCGCCTGCACTTGTCGCATTTGCAGAGCCTGAACCTTTTCATGACGGCGTCGACATGCCTGAGCACGTACTCCTCCATGGCGTTGACCGTCGCGACATAAACGCCTTCCTCGAAGTCCTCCCGCCTGGCAAAGAGCCTGCTTCTGAGCGCGGATACGCTCTCCCGTCCCTCGGAGCCCTTGTCCCTCATGGCGCTTCCCGCCGAAAAAGGATTTTCGCTCAGAGCGGGCATGATTTTCTGGAACATCAAGTCCTTATCAAGCTCTCTCTTTGACTTAGACACTATAATACTCCCTTTTCAAACAGCTCGTCCACAAGCCTGATATAGTCCTGAACCGCCTTGTTGTTGGGCGCGTATTCTATAATATCGGCCTGAAGCATGGTCATGGCCTTGCTCAGCACATTGCTGTGCCCCACCGTGGTATTAAGCAAGGGGATGTTAAGCTGCTTCGCCAGCATCTGTGCCGTCTCCCGGGCAGTCCTGCTCAGCGCCTCCCTCGGATAGTACCTGAGCAGGAACATTCCCCCGATTACGAGCTTGGGATTGAGGGCCTCCTTAATTCGCATGACCGTCTCGTGCACCTGGATGACCCCGTGCAGGCTGTAGCCGTCCGAAAGCGCGGGAATCAGAACCACGTCGGAGGCTATAACCGCGTTTGACAGCATGAGGCCGAGCTCCGGCGGTGTATCTATCACGACATAGTCGTAGTTCTTCAAAAGGGGTTCAATGCACTCTTTCAGTATGCTCTCGCTGCCGATTCCGGTGAACTCGCGCTCGACGCTCGTAAGGAGCCCGTTCGAGGGAAGTATGTCTATTATCGGGGTTCTCTGGACAGCAAACTGAGGTTTTATCGTGTGTTTCAGCACATCGTAAATAGTCGGCTTGTCCCTGTTGTCGGCGCCCATGCTGAAGGAGAGGTAGGCCTGAGGGTCAAAGTCCACGCAGAGAACCCTGAAATTCTTGTGCTTGAGGCAAACGGCAATGGCGTTTGCGGAAGTCGTCTTGCCAACTCCCCCCTTTTGATTGATTAGCGATATTACCTTAGCCAATCTTATCACCCCGGAATCTTTTTAGCAGCCGCAGATTCTATTAAAATATTATACTAGCATTCGCCTGTATTTTGCAAGACCGGCTCGAAAACTGTCGAGCTTTGCGACTGAGAAAATATACAAAAAAAGCGCCTTTTCGCCGGCCGATATTTATAAATTTATCCAGCTATTTGCTATTTCATTTTTATAATATTATCGAATAAATATATCGAAAGGACCATATAAAATCGCATCGCAGAACGATGAGCCAAAGGAGTGCGCGATTATGGAAATCCGCAGAATTTATTCGAACTATCTGCACAACACGGATAAGGCAGTAAACAAACCGGGAAAACCGGCCGACGACAGTCTCGGAAAAATCGGCCCCGTCGGCTCGGACAAGACGGATAAAATTGAAATAAGCTCCAGCGCCTCGTTCCGGGCAAGGCTCGAAGAGGCGAAGAGGACCTATGTAAAAAAGCTGAGCAAGGAAATATCCGCGGAGAGGCTGGAGGAGCTCAGGGCCAAATACCAGGGCGACAACTGCCCCGTTCCGGGCGAGCTTGTGGCCGGCGCCATCATGAGGCGGATTTTCGGCCCTGATGAGAGCCGCTAGCCAATCAATTACAAAGGAGCAGTGGCCGGTTTGAACGGGAAAATCAAGGAATTTACGGACTTATTGGGGCAATACGAGCAGCTGCTCGGGGAGATGCTGCTTCAGGAGAAGGACAAGCGGCAGGCCCTTCTCGACAACGAGCCTAAGAAAATCGAGGCCGTGCTTCAGCAGCAGCAGGCCGCCATGATGAAGCTCAAAAACTTCGAGCAAAAGCGCATGGACATGCAGGCCGAGCTCGGCTTTGCGGGCATGAGCGGCGAAGAGCTGATAGGGGCTCTCGAGAAACAGGACTGCGAAAAGGAAACCTTGGACAGGCTGCGCTCCACACTCAGGAATTTAAGAGACACGGCCGAGCAGATTAAGGAGCTCAACAGGATTTCTACCGAGCTTGCCAAAAAGAGCCTTAAGTTCATCGAACTTATGCAGCAGGGCGGCGGCGAGGGCTCCGACGGCACTTACGGAGCGCAGGGCCCCAGGGATTCAAAGTCCGGCCATACGCTTGAAAAAATGATCTGAGGAGGACTTTTTAATGCGTCCAACTTTTATGGGATTCGAGGCCGCAAAAAGCGCCTTATTCACAAACCAGAAGTCGCTCGACATCGTGGGCAACAACCTGGCCAATATCAACACCGCAGGCTATACCAGGCAGCGCGTGGAGCGGGGCGCCGTCTCGTTCTCGGCCTATACCTCGCGGGTATCCTCAAGCAAGATCGGCCTCGCCGGCCAGGGCGTCGAGGCGCTCGGCGTGTCCCAGCTTAGAGATGCTTTCCTTGACAAATGCTTCAGGGACGAGTACGCGAAGGCAAGCTACCACTCCCAGGCTGTAAATATATTAAGTTCCATCCAGAGCGCGCTGACGGACGGAAACGATATCACAAGCGAGTCCGGCATCCAGGGCGCGATAGAGCAGCTTTTCAGCAGCCTGAACCAGTTCATAAACGAGCCGACCCTGGATTCCAGCGCGAACATAGTGATGTCCGCCTTCAAAAACATCTGCCAGGTCTTAAACCAGCTCGACGAGAAGCTACAGGTCGTCGCAAACCAGCAGATTGAGGACCTAAAGGCGAGCGTTTCCAGAGTCAACGAAATCACCGCCGCCATAGCTCATCTCAACGAGGTTATCAGCAAGGACGCAGCCTTGCTTTCCGAAAACGGGCATTTCAAGCCCAACGACCTTCTGGACGAGAGAAACCTGCTTCTGGACGAGCTGGCCGCTTACGGCGACATAAAGGTTACGGAGCTGCCCGACGGAACCATAAACGTGGATTTCGGCGACCACAGGGTGGTCAGCGGGAACAAGGCCGACGCGCTCGCGGTCAGCGTGACGGACGACCAGCTCGTGGGCGTCTACTGGAAGACAAGCGGCGACAACGTAGTGCTCACCGGCGGCAGCATCCTCGCCGACCTGCACTTTATAAACGGGCGCGGCAACAACGTCCAGAACAGCAGCGAGTCCGTCATGCAGGGCATCCCCTATTACCGCGACAGGCTCAACAGCTTCGCCCATGCGCTGGCGACTCTCGCAAACAACTCCGTGCCGGAATACGACCCTGCGACCGACGCGCCGAAGGTCGACGCAAACGGAAAGATAGTATACAAGACCCTCCTCGCGCCATCTCAGTACTCGGGCAGCGCGGGAGGGCAGATAACCGCGGGCAACATATCCCTGAGCGTCGAGTGGACCCAGAACGGGCCCGGATATTTCATCTACAACAGGAACGAGGCAGTCGAGGATTACGCCCAGAAGCTCGCAAGCTCCCTGGTCGATACAAGGTTCACCTTCCAGCTCTACGGCGAGACCTTCACCGGGACCTTCGCGGAATACAATGTTGAGATGCTCGGCAGGCTGGGCGCCGACCTTAAATTCCACGAAGGGCGCCACGAGGCTTTCGCCGCGGTCGCCGACGACTTCCTCGACCGGCGCGACGAGATAGCCGGCGTGTCCCAGGACGAGGAGACCGCCGACATGATTAAATACCAGAAAGCCTACGAGGCCGCCGCGAGACTTATGACCATCCTCGACGAGATGCTGGACGTTTTGATAAACCGCATGGGACGTGTGGGGCTTTAATTGATTGAAAGGGTGTCGTGATTGTGAGAGTAGTAGACCGTTCCACAGCGAGAAACTTCATGAAGTACCTTAACAAGGCAAGAAGCGACTATGCGAAGACAAACGAGAGGATACACTCGGGAAAACGCTTCGACAGCATTTCCGAGGATGTCATAGCCGGAACAAAGGTGCTCAGAGTAAGAACTGACATGTGCAAGGCCGAGACCCAGCTTAACAACATAAAGTCAGCACAGGACGAGCTGCGCACCGCGGAGACCGCGTTGATGGCCATCAACAATATCCTCACCACAGCCAGCGCTGAAAAGATAACCGCGGCGCTCAGCGAGGAGAAGGGCGAAGTCGGGCGCATTGCCATCGCAGACGAAATCAGAGCGATGCTTGACGAGATGCTTCAGTACGCAAACACCAAGCACAGCTCAAGGTACGTCTTCGGCGGCTCGAACAGCAGCTACACGGCCCCGTTCACTCTCAGTTCCGAGGGCAAGCTCCTCTATAACGGAATCGACGTTGACCTCATCCAGCAGGACAGCGACGGCTCCTACTATTACATGAACGCCGGGGTAAAGACAAAGATTTACCTCGACACCGACGTCTTCTTCGATATCGGCCTCGGCATAAAGCTCAAGGGAACCGAGGTCGACCCGAACACCGGATTTAAGATTTCCTACTCGGGACTGGAGATTCTGGGTTTCGGAAGAAACTCGGAAGGTCTCTCGAACAATATATTCAACGTGCTTTCTGAAATCGAGAAGAATATACGCAACTACGATTCGGAAAAACTTAATAAGCTGCAGTCTCATTTCAGAACCCTTTGCGACGCCTTCAGGTCAAACCTAACGAACATCGGCACTCAGACCAAGCTTCTCGACACGATGGAAGAGAGGCTGAACAATTCCATAGACAGCTACAAAGAGCGCATCAAAAATCTGATGGGCATAGACGACGCCGAGGAAGTTATGAACCAGTCGATGAACGAGTATGTCCTGAAGGCAATCCTTCAGATGGGCGCAAAACTGCTTCCCGTCACGCTGATGGATTTCCTCTGGTAGTTAAAACCCACTCCAAAGGGCTCGCAGCAAAGAAGGTGAGAAGATGAAGCAACTGATTAAGATAACAACCACCCCGCCCAAATACGAACTTGAGATTAAGCCCGCTCGCCTTGAATACGTTAACGACCACATCCCCTCCGCCGAGGTAAGCAGGACCCCCTCCGAGCTGAGGATAAAAACGGAAAACACCTCCGTGCGCATCGACACCTACGAGGCTCGCAAATCGCTCGGGCACCTCAACACCGCGGATATGTTCAGGAGGCGGGCCGAACTTTGCAAGGAGCATTTCCAGCAAAAGGTCAGAGAGTACGTCGAGGAAGGGGCCGAGATGGCGAGGATAGAGGACGGCGTCACAATCCCGGAGATTATACGCCAGAAATTCAACACCATGCCGACCTCTGTCACGGTCTTCATCCCGAAAACGGGCGCGGATCTGACCTGGGAGCCTCCGAAGCTGGACATCGAATACATACCTTCGCATCTTAGGTACGACTGGGACAAGCCCGAGTCCTACCTGCGCTACATACCCGGCAGCGTAAAGCTAAAAATAATAGAGCGCGGGAAGGTCGAGGTCGAATACCTCGGGACGCCTATGTACATCCCCCCGAGCGCCGACCCGAACCGCGAGGACAAAACCGAGGACTTAAGCACCCCGGCGGATACAAATTCTTAGCAGATAATAGGAGCAGCGGATTATGAAATACAAAACCAGGGATTTCGGGGAAATTGATATCAAAGACAGCGATATTTTGACCTTCGCGCAGCCCCTGTTCGGCTTCGAGGACTACAGGAGATTTGCGCTTATCTACAACCACGAAATAGGCGAATCGCTGGTCTGGCTGCAGTCTTTGGACGACCCGGATCTCTGCTTCATACTCTTCGACCCGACTCCGCTGTCCTCCTTTTTCAAGCCGGAACTCCCGCACTGGCTTGAAGATGTGCTCGGCAAGGGCGACTACATCTGCTGGGTCCTCTGCGCCATTCCGGACGATATACGCAAAACGACCGTAAACCTCAAAAGCCCGATTTTCATAAATCCGAACACTAGAAAAGTAGCGCAGATTATGCTGGACCAGAACTACCCTATCAGATTTCCTCTGATTAAGGAGGATATATAGGGTATGCTGATAATAACACGAAAAGCCGACGAGTCCATCATCATTGAGATTGAGGGCGGAAAGGGAAACATCGAAATCAAGGTGCTCGAGGTCGGGAGCCAGATTCGGCTGGGAATAGAGGCCCCTGCCGGATATAAGGTTTGGAGGAACGAAATATACCAGAACGTGCTTGCAAACAGGCAGGCCGCAAACTCCTCCCTGCCCAATCTGCTCGACGCGGTCTCGAAGCTCTCCGAAAAGTTCAAGTAACAGAATAACAGCACGGGTCTTCGATATTGTAAGCACGCGGCTTGCCGCCGACATAAGGAAAGGTGAATGTTTTGTACGATTTGGGCCAGGTTCTCAGCGCCGCAAAAGCAAGGCTCGACCTTATAATCCAGCTCGAGCAGGAGACAAACGAGCTGCTGAGCGCCCCTCTCGAAGAGCTCTCGGCCCTTCTTGAGCGAAGGCAGTCCACATTAACGGGCTATATCGAGGCGGACAGGCGCCTTAAGGAGCTTTGCGGCGGCAGCGAGGAACTTAGCGCCGCAATCGAGCTGAAATGCGATTTTAGCAGCCTTCCTTCCGATTTAAAGCCGCTTCTGGAGCTCTCGCTGGCCGCCAGGGCCTCGATAAACAGGATATTGAAAACGGAGCCCGAGATAGCGGCCCGGCTTGAACGCGAGAAGGCCGCGATTCTGAAAAAGATTGAGAGCCTGAACGAAAGCTCCATCGCCGCCGCCAACAAATACTACCGCAGCTTCAACACGAGCTTAAGCCGCGAGGCGGCGGCCGAAAACAACAAAACGATTTGATTATTCGTCCAGCCAGGAGGTGCGCGACTTGAATATAAATTCATCCAGCTACTACAGCGTGAGCGCCAGCACAACCAAGGGGTTTGCGGGGCTTGCTTCCGGTATTGATACGGACTCGATGGTCAGGGAGATGCTGTCGGGCACGCAGGCGAAGATTGACAAGCAAAAGCAGCTCAAGCAGCAGACACAGTGGAAGCAGGAGATTTACCAGGACGTCATTAGCACGATTAACAATTTCTACAGCAAGTACTTCGACAGCGCCTTTGACTCAAAGCTCAAGACAAACCTCTACAGCGCTTCCTTCTACGATTCGATGGTTTCCAAAATCAAGAGCGGCGATGCGGTGAATATCATAAGCACCTCTTCCTCCGCAAGCGTGGGAGACGTCAGCATCGTCGTAAAGCAGCTTGCCTCCGCGGCGACGCTTTTGGGCGAGAACAAGGTCAGCTCCGCGAAGAAGATTATTTCAACGGGGCTCACCGACGAGAAGCTAAGCTCGGTGTTTGCTAACGGGGCCACCGTCAGCTTCGACCTCTCTCTCGACGGAATCACCAAGACGATTACCTTAAGCGAGGTTGCCGACGGCTCGGGCAACATCACGCTTGAGTCCGTCAGAGAGGCTATTGAAAAGCAGATTCAGAAGGCCTTCGGCTCCTACCTCAAGGTGGAGATTTCAGGCTCCGGCGACGAGAGGCGGCTCGTACTCGATTTGAACGTCGACCAGCCCGGACACGAGCTTAGAATATACGGGGCCGACGCCCTCAAGCTCGGCTTTACGCCGGGCGACTCCACGCTCGTAAACTACAACACGAAGCTCGGAGACCTCGGCCTGCTCGGCGAGCGCTTCTCGTTCACGATAAACGGCCTTGATTTCAGCTTCGACAAGAACGACACCATAGGCTCCATGATGAACAAAATCAACAGCAGCGACGCGGGCGTGAAAATCACCTATTCGACGCTCTCGGATACGTTCAAGATTGAGGCGACCTCATCCGGGGCCTACTACGGCATAGAGATAACGCAGCAGGAGGGCAACCTCCTGAGCGTCCTCTTCGGCGAGGATAAGATAGGCGCAGGCTCCGCCGTTGCAAGTTCAAAGCTTACGACAGGCTTAATCTCGGGCAATCCCGGCGGGCTTGCCGATGATTTCACCACAACCGACGCAAGCCTTGTCATGTACGTCAACGGAACGAGCTACACCTTCAATCTCCCCGCGACAGCGGGCAAGACCTATGACAAGGCGGAAATCGAGGAGGCCTTCAACAAATGGCTGCTCGATAAGTTCGGCAAGACCGGCGATACGCAGAACATAAGGTACGAAGGCGGGAACCTCATAGTTGAAGGCGGTTTCGAGGTCCGCTTCGACAAGACTACCGTCGACCTCGGCGACGCCGACGCCGTCGCGGCCGCCTCGAAAAAGGACCTGGCCCTCGCCTTCGGCTTCAGCAGGACGGGAGCTTCCAATATCGCTACGGCCGACACTCCGATATCCGAAATCCTGCAGCTTCAGGGGCTCACGATAATGGACGCGGACGGGAACCCCGCGGAGAAGCTCTCCGATATAGCAACAATCAACGGCTACTCCGTCACCTATTCCGATTCGAGGCTGTCTCTCAGCGGCAGCGGCGTAATAGACCTTTCGGGCGAGCCTGAGCTTGCCGCACTCTTCGGCGCAAGCTTCTTTACGCTCTCCAACGGCAGCCTGAGCTCCGGCGCCGTCAAGGCCGGCACCGACGCCATAATCAGCTTCAACGGCACCGAAGTCTACCGCAGCAGCAACACCTTCACAATAGAGGGGCTGACGCTCGAGCTCAACAAGACCAGCAAGGTAATACTCGACGAGTTCGGCACCGTAGTCGGGTACGAGGAGACGGTCGTCTCCACCTCGAGGGATTTGGACGCTATCGTCGAAACCATGAAAAACTTCGTAAACGACTACAACGCGATGCTGGACAAGCTCAACGGCTATCTCGACGAGGAGTCCAACTACCGCAAGTACCTCCCGCTCACCGACGAGCAGAAAAAGGAGATGAGCGAGCGGGAAATAGAGCTCTGGGAAGAGAAGGCAAAGCAGGGTCTTGTCAGAAACGACCCCTACATATCAAGCTTCCTCTCTCAGATTCGCACCATTCTCTACACCAAGCCCGAGGGCTGCAACGTCGGCCTTTACAATATCGGCATTGAGACTATGTCATGGCAGAACAAGGGCAAGCTGGAGTTTGACGAAACGGCCTTCAGGAACGCCCTGGCCACAAACGCCGAGGACATCAAAAGGCTCTTTACGGACAGCAAGGAGGGCCTCGCGGTTCTGATTACAAAAGCGGTAAACGAAACTGCCAGACTAAGCGTGGCCTCGCCCGGTACGCTCGTCGCTCTCGCCGGCGCCAAGGGCTGGAAGGGCAACGAGAAGAATAATACGCTGTTTTATCAGCTCCAGTCGATTGAAAGCAGGCTGAAGGAACTCAACAACAGGTATGAAAAGGAGCGGCAGCGCTACTGGAATCAGTTCAACGAAATGGAAAAGATGATATCCTACTACACCTGGCAAAGCAGCATGATATCCTCCACGTTCTCCGGCTATTAATAAGGGTTGACACTTTGGACGAGGTGAAATATAATGGTAAATAGCAATATTTACAAAGCTTACAAGCAGCAGTCCGTTATGACGATGACCTCCGGCGACTTGCTGATTACTCTCTACGACGGGCTGCTCAAAGAGCTTGTGCAGGCGCAAAACTCCTTTAAGCAGAACGATTACGCTGATATCAACAGGGCTCTTAAAAAAGTTCAGCTCATACTGGGACACCTGAAAAGCACGCTCAATTTCGACTACGAGATTTCCAAGAACCTCGCCGCCCTGTACGACTATTTCATAGACGTCGTCAGAAAGGCCAATCTGAAAAAGGACCCGACCGGGCTCGACGAGGTGACCCAGATGATTGCGGAGCTGCGCGACGCCTTCTATCAGGCCAACAAGAAAACGAGGGCGATAGCGTCGAACAGCTGAGCTGACGCCCTGCGGGGTTAAGGAGGCAATATGTTCTACAATTCCAACAACTTCAAGGTGCTTGAAGCAGGCCTTAAGCTGACCAAGCTTCAGCAGGACATCCACCTTCAGAACATCGCGAATATCGAGACCCCCGGCTACAAGGCAAAGGCTCTTGTATTCAAGGAAATTCTGAAAGAGGCTTCAAATCCCAAAAAGATTAAAGCCATCCGCGCCGCCATAGTGGAAAACGAGAACTCCTCCGCCCAGCCAGACGGGAACAACGTCGACTACGAGGTCGAAAGCATAGGGCTTTACAAGACCTATGTCCAGCACAGCATGCTGCTCGACAAGATAAGCGGAGAGTTTGACAAGTACAGCTACGTCCTCAACTGCAATATGAGATAATTCGGGGTGGATTTCATGGCCTTTCTAGGATCGCTTGACATCGTCGGCTCCGCGCTCACCGCGGAGAGGTTCAGGATGAACGTCATCCTGCAGAACATCGCAAACGAGAAGACTACCGTAACGGAAAACGGTGAGCCGTACAGGCGCAAGCAGGTCATTTTCCAGGAGCGCCCTCTGTCCTTTAAGGACGAGCTGAAGAAGGCCAGGGGCGGCGTCCAGATTGCGGCCGTCGTCGAGAGCGACCGCGACTTTAAGCTTGTGTACGACCCCTCTCACCCGCAGGCTGACGAGAACGGATACGTGCGCTATTCGAACGTCGACACCACCGAGGAGAGAATCGATTTGATAGCGGCGAGCAATGCTTACGACGCGAACCTAAGCGCTCTGTCGGTGCTGAAGGCGACAATTGCCAAAACCCTGCAGATGGGCGGCAAGTAATTGAGCATATAAAAACGATTACCCGGTCTAAAGCTCGCGCGGCGTTAAGTCAGGAGCTTTGGGCCTTGTTTTTTGGCATGAAATTAGCTTTATCCCCGAAGGCACAGCCAAAATAAAACACAAAAGCGGGAAGCCGTTTTGAACAGCGCCCCAATTGTTAGACAGTATGATATACTGAATAACGATTGGGGTGTTTTTATGCCAAAAGGAGTACCGAAGAAACGATACACAGCAGAATTTAAGCAGAAAGTAGTAGAAGCGGTCCTGCGTGAAGGACTGAGCTACAAGGAAGCATAGCGGATTTTATGAAGTCGGCGGGCATGACTGTATTCAAAAATGGGAACGCATCTACCTTGAGGAAGGACCGGAAGGACTGGGTGTAGAGCGCCGTGGGCGCGGGAGTACAGGCAGGCCGAAGGAACTGCCTCCAAAGGTAGAGGAGGACCTGCTTGTGATTCTTTTGAGTATTTTAAGGCCGAGCTTATTGAATATCTTGATTACTACGCAGCAAGGCAAAGCTGAAGGGCCTGCCGCCTGCTCTTCACAGGCAACAAGCCCTCTCGGTTGCGTAATCTAAAAAATGTCTAACTTTTGGGGGTCAGTTCATCTAGCTTCCCGCTTTTAATTTTGCAGAACTTAGTATTTGTTGCTGCTGGCCGTTGCCAAGGGCGCGGTTTGCGCTGCCGCGGCTTCTGCCACCAGCTTCTGATTCTGGGTAAGGGCATCCACTTCTTCGGGCTTCAAGAAATCGATTTTTGCGTCTCGATTTCTGAGCTTGAATTTTGATATCAGCTCCTTGAGCATATTGGCCTGTCCGGAGAGCTCCTCGCTCGCGGCGGCACTTTCCTCGGCGGTCGCGGCGTTTGTCTGGACGACAGCCGAAATCTGCTCAACTCCCTGATTTATCTGCTCAATTGCGGTCGACTGCTCAGCTGTTGCCTGGGAGATGTTTTCAATAACATCAATCGTCTCGCTGGTTATCGTAACGCTCGTATTAAGAGAGTTGGCGGTTTCGTCTGCTATCCTCGAGCCGTTGTTCACAGCCTCGATGGTCTCGGAAATAAGCGTTGCGATGTTCTTTGCAGCCTCAGCCGACTTGCCGGCCAGATTTCTGACCTCGTCGGCCACAACGGCGAAGCCCTTTCCGGCAGCGCCGGCGCGCGCCGCCTCAACGGCTGCGTTGAGCGCGAGGATATTCGTCTGGAAAGCAAGGTCGTCGATTATCTTGATAATCTTCGAAATCTCAGCCGACTTGCTCTTTATCTCCTCCATCGCCGAGACCATGTTCTTCATGTGCTCGTTGCTGACGCTGAGCTCCTTACCCATATACTGGGCTTTTCTGCGCGCCTCCTTGGCGTTCTCGGCGGTGTGCTGAATTCTGGATGCGACCTCGTTGATTGAGGCTGAAAGCTGCTGGATTGAGCTGGCCTGTTCCGTCGCGCCCTGCGAAAGCGCCTGGGCCCCGTTTGCAACCTGCTCGGAACTGCTGTCGACCTGCTCGGCCGCGTCGCGTATCTGCCACATCAGATTGCTCAGACCGTTGAGCACCTTGGTCATCTGCACCCTGACTTTTATAAACTCGCCTTTGAACTCCACTTTCGGTTTGATGACGAGGTTGCCCTCTTCAATGCAGGAAAGCGCCCAGACTATCTCGTCTATGTAGGCTCTGTACTGCTTAATCTGCTCTATGGTTGTGTTCAGCGCATTGGCAAGCTGCCCAATCTCGTCCTTTCTTGAAACCGAGAGAGTCACGTCGAGGCTTCCCTCGCCCAGCTCGTTGGCCGCTTTGGTAATTTTCTTCACGGGTCTTGCTATGCTTGTGCTTACTATGTAGGTTATGACGGCGCCGAATACCGCGGCGGCGGCGGAGATAGTCAGGACTACGTGCCTGAGCTTATTTACGCTTGCCATTACCTCGCCGGTCTCTACCGTCACGGCAATGCTCCACGGCTCGCCTTCAATAGGAGCAAAGCCCATGAGGGTATCAACATTATTATACTTGTACCTTCCGCTTCCAACCTGGCCCGCCGCCATGGTCTTAACAAGAGCGCCAAGCTCCTGGAGGGAGCTGTCGTTCTTGGCCTTTTCTAAGATGTTGTCCCTGGCAAGAACCCGGTTCGGGTCCCGATGCCCCACCGTATATCCGTCTCTGTTGATTACAAAGGCATATCCGGTTTCTTTATACTTAATATCCTTAATCGCATTGCTTAAGGTGAGTCCACTCTTTACGCCGTATAATACTCCGGTAATAACACCGCTCCTATTAACCGGCGTTGCATAAATAAGAACAGGCTCATCGATACCGTCAACGTAAAGCAGGTCCGTGGCGACGGTTTTTCCGCTCTTAGCCTCTTTGAAGAATTCCGCATTGCTTACATCCTGCGTGCTGTTGCCGGAACCTTGAAGTATGGTGGCCCTTCCGCTCAAATCGGCTAAAGCATAATAGATATAACCGTTCTTCTCGGCCTCCTGCGTGCAGAGTGCTATCTTGCTGTTTATCCCTGCGCTGGCGTCTATAAACACGCTGTTGCGGGCGAGGGCCTCAAGGTCGCTCTTTACAGAGTTCCTCAGCGCCTTTATGTATTGCGCCTGACCCATAGCCATCTGTATCAGGCCCGCCTCGGTGTCTTCAATCTTATCATCGCTCATTATGGTCGTTGAAATCAGGCCGCTGCCTACAGCTACGAGCATTATAATAAGCGTGAAAATCAACATGAGCCTCAGCTTTAACGATTTCATAGTGGACTCCTCCTTAAAATCTCAAGTGGCATATTTTCTCAGTAGAGCTAATGCACAAGCGTAAATAACTGCTGTTCTTCTATGAGCAGCGCTCTGGTCCCGTCGGACAAATCTCCGAGCGATTTTATATACATGCTGCGGTTGAGCTTCTCAAGAGGGTATTCCTTTTCCAGCCTTCCGACCGTATGGACATTGTCGGTTATCATGCCAATCCTTGAGCTTCCGTTGGAAATGGCCACGCATATCTTGCGGAAGCTCTCGCGGTAGCTCTTAATAGTCAGGTCCAGTAAGGCGACAATCTGCTCCGAATAGGGCTGAACCTCCTCGTTTAGAACTTTCTGCAGACCGTCCCAGTCAAGCCCCTGGCCTTTTAGAGAAAAGCATTTGTGAGCCGATTCGTGGAGCTTTTTGTGGGGCTCGTCTATTTTGGCAAGGGTGGAGCTGACCGCCTGGTTTTCGGATTTAAAAGAGTCGTACCATTTCCCGAAAGCGCAGGCATGGGGGTCGGTCGGCAGGCGAAATTCCCGCCCTTCCTGCAGACAGCTTCTCAGCTCGTTTACCCAGTTTATATGCGCCTGCTGGTAACTGCGGAGCATCGCCTCAAAGGCGGACAGCTCCTCATCAAGCGTTGCCATCCCGAAAAGCTGGCGCATATCGACAAGGGGCAGCATAATCCCGCGCAGGTTTATTACGCCCACTATTTCGCGGCCTGCTTCCGGCAGTTCGGTTATTTCCTGCTGCAGCTGGAATATGGAATCCACATAGTCGCAGTTGACAGCATACTTCTGGTCGGACAGGGATACAGCAAGCCACAGATTGTTCTCATTCTCGTTGTATTCAGTCGAGTCCTTCTTCAAATCCATATTCGGCATCTCCGTTTATCAATTAATCTACAGCCGCTTCCTCTTCTTTTGTAGCTCAAGACGGTGCAGTTTGAAAATCGTAGTATAAAGCGCGTCCTCCTCTTTCTCGCTCAGTCCCACAAAACTGCAGCCGTACAAGCTCCCGCCGCCTCTTGGGATTTGCTCGATGCGGCGGACGATGCAGTCCATCGAAAACGTGGGCGAGTCATCGCATAGCTGGATATCGAATATATGTATAAGGTCATTTACCTCAAATGACGCTTGTGTTCTAAACAGAATACCTGAAAGGCTGATGTCAACTATGCTTATAGGCACCGGCTCGGGCTCCTCCTCGGGGCTTAGGTCCCCCGGGCGGTAGGCCTTGCCGGAGGCGCAAACCCTAACTCTGAAATAGTCGCGCCTTTCCAAATCGTTTATGTTTATTATTTTGTTAACTCGCCAGAACACCGGATTTGCTATATATACATGTCCCCCGATGGTGCGGGGACCGCCGGGGCTTCCAAACAGTATAATCTTTACCGGCAAATCATACGAGGCGGCAGGCAAAGGCTCGAAGTCCGAGGATGTAATCTCCACCGCAAGCGTATTCTCTTCGTTCTTGCTTTCGATTTCAAGAACTTTGCGGATTTTTCCTGTAATCAGAAATTCATTTTCCATATCCCTTACTTCGCAGAGCGAGTTTATATACTGGCTGAGAATTTCCTTCACCTTGCTCACCTCTTTCCAGATTTTCTATTAATGCCTCAAAGGCCCGCCCGTAAAAGGGGGCGGGCCTTTAAGGATAATGCATATACTTCCGCTATGTAATCTACGTTTGAAGCGTATATTACTGGAGAAGCTGCAGGATAGCCTGCGGCTGCTGATTCGCCTGAGCCAGCATCGCCTGAGCGGCCTGGGCAAGGATGTTCTGCTTGGTGTAGTTCATCATTTCCTTGGCCATGTCTGTGTCGCGGATGCGGCTGTTGGCGGCCTGCATGTTCTCGGCCGTGGCGTCGAGGTTGTTGATGGTGTGCTCGAGGCGGTTCTGGAGAGCGCCGAGGTTGCCGCGGTTCGTGGAAACCTTGTTGATGGCATTCTTTATTACCTCGATGGCGTTACCTGCCGCCGTCTGCGAGGAAACGTCAAGATCGGCAATGCCAAGTCCGTCCGCGGTCAGGTCGTCTATGATAACGGTGACGTGGTTGAAGTCGGCATTGGTGTCGCCTACCTGGAGGGTGAGGCCTACGCCGCCCTGTACAACGGTGGGCGCAACGCTGCTGGAACCTGTGGAGGCGGCGGGGATTGTCACAACGCTGCCGGCAGCGCTGGCGCCGGTACCAATAGCTGCTGCAACTGCGGCGGCAATATCGTCAGCCGTGGCGTTCTCGTCGATTTCAATCGCCGTGGTTGTGCCGCTGGTGGTGTCGCCGGTCTTTACAAACTCATAGGTGGTGTCGCCGACCTTAAGGGTGGTGCCGATGACCTTGGAGCCGGTCGCATCCGCGTAGTCCAGCTGTACCTGGGCAGGGGTGGTCCCAACGGTACCGTCATCGCCGGCATTAACTGTGTTCAGGCTTCCGAAGGTGACAGAGCCAGTATTGTCGCTGCCGAAGGTGGGTGCTTCGGGCGCTGAGCCAGGGCCGTTTCCGCTTCCAACAGCGCCTGGTGTCTTAGCGGTGAAAGTCAGCGTATCAGTGCCGCTGTCATAGGTGACGTCGTAGTCATCATTGGTAGCCACTCCTGCGAACCAATTTCCGAAAGCATCAAGGGTGGCAAGGGCGCTGGCTAAAACCTCATTGTCGCTGGGGTCAGCATCTACCACGGTGTAATCGGTGCCGTTAACCGTGATTTTGTCGCCAGCCGCAAAAGCGGTAAATGTGCTATCCAGCGTAATTGTGTACACAGCAGCAACGCCGTCACCGTCGGTACCTGCTACGGTAGTCTGAGTGGCAATAGCGCCGAGGGAGCCGTCAAGCAGCTGGATGCCGTTGAAGTTGGTGGACTTGGCGATACGGGTGATTTCGGTCTTCAGAGCGTCAACCTCGGTCTGGATGGCCTCGCGGTCAACCTCGTCCTGGATGGTGCCGTTTGCTGACTTGGTGGCCAGCTCGACCATGCGGTTGAGCATATTGTGCACTTCGGTCAGCGCGCCCTCGGCGGTCTGTACGAGGGAGATGCCGTCCTGAGCGTTGGCGGATGCCTGCTCAAGACCCTTAATCTGAGCCTTCATCTTCTCGCTCATGGAAAGACCGGACGCATCGTCGCCGGCGCGGTTGATGCGGAAGCCCGAAGAGAGCTTCTCAAGGCTCTTGGAAACAGCGTTCTGATTCGCAGACAGGCTTCTGTAGGCGTTGAGCGCCATTGTGTTGGTTCTTACTACCATTCCCATAGTTCTTTACCTCCATGTTTTTTAGGGAAAGTCCATTTTCCCTTTTATTTCTATTTATTTTATATTTTTCCCCGCAAACTGCGGGCTTGCAAAGGGTTCTGGGCCCATCAAACCCTTCGCTAATGTTATCCAACATTTTGCCCGATTTTAAATAGGGAAAAATAAATTATTTTCAAAATTTGTTGCCATATAATTGGAAAAATGTCTACTTGTGTCTTATGATGCTGGACCAGATGCCGTTGACGTACTCAATCGAGTCGAAATACTCCTTTGCTATTATGTGGGTGGGCACGCCTAGATTCTGGGCAAAGCGGCCCATCTTGGTCCAATGGCCCTTCTCGTAGGCGACGCAGAGGTTGAGAAGCTCCGAGCACTGCCCCGGAGCGCCCGTGAGGCCGGCCTTCAGCTCGTCCGAGAGCGGGAGCTGCTTCACGGCCTCCTCCTGCGGTACATCGAGGAGCACGTCCAGCGTCGAGAACATCCCGAGGAGATAGGCCTCGTCCGAGGAGAGCGGGAAACTCGGGATGAAGCCGGAGAGCTTCTGGCAGAATATCGCGCGCAGGAAGCTCGTCTTGATTAGCTCCTCCGAGAAGCCCGCGTCCGGCACGAAGCTCAGGAGATAAATCCACTGCCGGAGCTGGCTGAGGCCCAGTATCGTCAGAGCCTGCCTTACCTCCTTAATCCGGTTCGGCAGGGCGAAGTAGGCGGAGTTGACCATCTTGAGGAGCGAATAGGTCAGGTTAACATCCATTGAGACCAGCTTCTCGATTCTGTCAAACTCGGGCTGGGGCCTGGATATCTCGGACAGCAGCTGGTAGAATACGGAGTTCAGCTTTTCCATCTTGTAAGTCTTGCCTCTGAGCATATCGGCCACGCTCTCGCCCTGAATATAGTCAAAGCCGAGCGCCAGCGCCTTGCCCCTTGCCTTGGGGCTGTTCACGTTGTAGGCTATGGTCTTCTTATTCAGGTTCTGGGCAAGACTTATGATGTTTTTTGCCTCCCTGGCGCTGTCGTCCAGCTGCTCAAAATTGACCTTGAGGTAGTCTATATGGGGCAGGATGTCCAGATTCCGGTTGTTGAAGGTAAAGCCCACAAGGGCCATCCTGTACCCCCTCTTTTTGTACTGGTGCAGGATTTCCAGCGTCTGGGGGTGAATCAGCACGTTGTCTTCAATCTGCACAATCAGTTTTTTCACGTCGAAAATGTCGGGGATATTCTTAAGCAGGAGGTTAGGCGTAAAGGTGAGAAGAACGTCTCTTCCCCCCAGAAAGCTTGAGCCTTCCAGCTGATTTAAAAAGGACACAATCGTCGATGCCGCGCCCCGGTCGTCCTGATTGTAAAGAGAACCGCTGTCCTGCCTGTATATCAGCTCGTACGCCACAGTCTTCTGCTTCTTCGTGCTGATTATCGGCTGATAAGCAATATAGTTGTCCATGCGGTCTAACCCCCCAAAATACATTTAGTCCTTGAGTCTGCTCAGTCTACTGCTCCCTCTCATCGCTCGGGGCGGCGGTATGCCTCGCCGTATCCCTTTTCTTTCGAGGCGGTAAGCAAAATCTGTGTGTAGACGGACGCGATTATCTGATAGAGCTCCGGCGGGATGTTGGAGCCCACCTCCAGCATGCAAAGCATGGAGGCGGTGCTGTCATCCCTGTAGACGGGGATGCCATGTTTTTCCGCTATGTCGATAATCTGCTCCGCAATAGGACCGTAGCCGGAGGCCAGAACCACCGGCGCCATGTCCTGCTCGGGGTCGTATTTGAGCGCGGCAGCCTTTTTCATAGATTTAGATTCTGACATCTACACCCACCCGCTTGTACGGCAGGGATTTGAAAACGTCCATCAGCGACCTTGTCCTGTCGAGGGACTTAAGCTCCGTCCTGCCGATGCTGTATTCGGTCCGGGCGACGATGCCCGGCAGCGCTTCTATTACCGCCCTGTAGCTATCCCCGCAGCCGGGGGGCGTGTAAAGGGTAAAGTCGATAACCTTGTTCCGGACGAAAAACTCCGCCTCGAACCTTCCGACGGTGTCCACGTCTATTACCATAAGGAAATGGAGGGTCGGCCCGGCGCCCTCGGAAGAAGCCGAATCTCCGCGTTCCTGATTAATCCAGAGCTCCGCGAAGGCGCGCAGCCGCCCTACGGAAAGCGGCAGGATAAAGTGCAGCAGGGGCGTAAAATTGCAGGGTGAGGACAGAAGGCTGTGCAGTATCGCCTTGGTCTTCGCCTCCTCGGACTCGCTCTCCGCGCCCCTCTGCGCCTGATTCGTTATAATCTTTACAAGCGCCTCCATTACCTTCGATTTTATGGCCTCGGGCCTTGAGACAAGGCCCGGCAGCTGCTCTTCCTCAAACTCTTCAAGCAGTTTTGCAAACTTCGAGCGCTCAGTCTCTGGAAGCTGCCTTTTGAGCCTGTATACGGCCTCGCTGAAAAATTCGGGATTGTCGTTAAAGCGCGAAAGGTTGTAAACTATAATCGACACTATTTTACCAAATTTTTGAGAGAAGTAAAAGCTCCCTTCGATATCTTTCATCAGATGGAGCGTTTCGGCCTTGAGACTCTGGAAATTCTCCTTCGCCCCTTCGGATTTGAATTTCCGAATCAGCGTCTCAATTCGCGCGGCCAGGGCGTGGGCCACGGGCATGTTGTTCTTAAGATATGTAAGGTTGTTTGAAACGGCGTCGATAATATCGTTTTGCACTTTGATATTGTTAATCGCCTTGAGGAAGTTTGCTATTGCGTTCTGAAGCTCCGGCTGTTCCTGCTCCGAAGAAAAGCTTATTTCCCTCAGAAAATCAAACAGCTCGCCCTTAAAGACCGTGGATTCGTGCTCCTGCCTTAGCATTTCGGGGGCGAGCTCCTCTGGCTGCAGGACCAGGTCGCGGAACACCTGCTGGATTTCATTCGTGACGGTCTTGTTGTTTGCCGGGAGCAGGCGGAAAATTTCCTCGAGCAGAAAGATGTTCTTTAGATACGTGACCGTGACCGACGGGTCCTTCAACAGGTTCATCAGCAGCTTGGAACCGTCGCCGGCTTCGAGCAAGGTCGTGTTCTGCTTTAGAATTTCGCTCTGATTTTGCGGTCTTATTACCTTTGCCGTATCCTGAATAACGAAGGCGTTGGCCGGATCAATGGCCTGCTTCGGAGAAGTGGGCGCATTCTTATTTATAAGAGGAGTAGTAACTTTTAAAATGTCCGGCACGGGTCGCCCTCCTTTTCTCGACACAATCTCCCTTACTTAAAGTTATAGCACGAAATTTTGAAAAATTAAGGGCAATTATATTAAAAATCCTGCGGACTGGACTTGCATTTTGCCGAAAAAATAGGATAACTAATGTAAGATACATTATTACATACAAAAAGAGAAGGTGGCTTTATGAGCTATATTGATCCCGCAATGAGGGATATGCTGGATACTTTCGTTCACGAGACCGAGACGATGCTTGAGCAGCTCGATGAGATTCTTCTTGAGTCCGAGCGTGCCGGGAGCATATCCGAGGAAAACATCGGCGGAATTTTCAGAATTACGCACACGATAAAAGGCTCCGCCGCAATGATGGGGATTGAAGGCATTTCGAACCTCTCTCATGCGGTCGAGGACGTCTTCTATATTCTCAGGGATGACCCCTCAAAGCTCGACCTTGTCTTCGACACCATATTCGATTTGGTTTTCCAGACCTCCGACTTCCTGAAAAGAGAGGTTGAAAAGCTGCAGGAGCAGGGGCTGGACTATGTGCCCGACGACCCCTCCGGTCTTATTCAAAAGCTCCGCCAGCAGGCGGCCATACTCAGCGGAGAAGGCGCGGCGGGCGGAGCGGAACACTCTCATGAAGAAAACGCTCAGAGCGGAAATGAGAATCTCGCCCGCTATAAGATACATGTGTTCTTCAGCGACGACGTTCAGATGGAGAACCTAAGAGCCTTCATGCTCCTGACACAGCTGAAGGGCTGCTGCGACTACCTGAGCTCCGACCCGGAAAACCCCGAAAACGACCCCTCGCTCAGCGAGGAAATCGCAAAAAACGGCTTTATCATATACTGCAACCCGTCAAGCTCAATCGACGAGGTCAAGCAGACCATCGAAAACAGCCTGAATGTAAAAAGCTATGAGGTCGTGGACCTGCAGGAGCACGACGAGGCGGAAAAGGAGAGCGAGCAGGGCGAAGGCAATGTAAATGCGGACTCAGGCTCAGCTTCTCAGCAGACCTCGGGCGGGCAAAAATCCTCGTCAAAGAACAGCAAGCACAGCCTCATAAGCGTAAATCAGGCAAAGCTCGACCAGCTGATGGACCTTGTTGGCGAGATTGTCACCGCGGAATCCATGGTCGGCAGCAATCCCGACCTTCGCGGCCTTAAGCTCGACAACTTCACAAAATCCTTCCGCGAGCTTCGCAAGCTTACAAACGAGCTGCAGGACATCGTGATGTCGATAAGGATGGTCCCGCTGCAGACAACCTTCCACAAGATGGAGCGCCTTGTCCGCGATATGTCGAAGAAGCTGGGCAAAAAGGCCGAGCTTATTACCGTTGGCGGCGACACCGAGGTGGACAAGACCATAAACGACGCCATGGTCGACCCCTTCATGCACATGATACGAAACTCGATGGACCACGGCATCGAGAGCCCCGAGGAGAGGCTCGCCGCCGGAAAGCCCGAGGTAGGGCGCATCACGCTCTCGGCCAAGAATGTGGGCGGAGAGATAGTCATTGAAATCTCCGACGACGGGCGCGGCCTCGATAGCGAAAAACTCCTCGCAAAGGCCGAGCGGAACGGGCTGCTTACGAAGCCAATGAGCGCCTACACGGACAAGGAAGCCTTCGCGCTAATCATGGCGCCCGGCTTTTCGACCTCCGAGGAGGTGACCGAGTACTCCGGGCGCGGCGTGGGCATGGACGTCGTGCGAAAGAACGTCGAGCAAATCGGCGGCACCATATCAATAAGCAGCGTTAAAGGCCAGGGCACAACCTTCACAATTAAAATCCCGCTCACCCTCGCGATTGTCGACGGCATGAACATCTCGGTCGGAAAGACCATCTTCACGCTCCCCATCGCATCCATAAGCCAGTCGTTCAAGGTAAACGACCCCAAGCAGATAATCCGCAACACCAACGGCACCGAGATGATTCTCATACGCGGCGAATGTTACCCGATTATCCGCTTAAACCGCTACTTCGGCATACCGGGCGGGGCCGAGGATATAACGGAGGGTATTCTGATACAGGTCAACAACAACGACTCGAAGGCCTGCATATTTGCCGACGAGCTCATAGGAGAGTTCCAGGTCGTCGTCAAGCCCTTCCCGATATTCTTCAGCAAGTACGACCTCAAGAGACGTGGACTTTCAGGCTGCAGCATTCTTGGCGACGGCACCATAAGCCTGATTCTGGATTCCAACAACCTTATCTGCGAACTTTAAGGAGGTAATCTTATGAACGACACCATCAATGCCGGCACGAGCTACAGCAGCGATTTGAAGGACCGCTACCTTCTTTTCGACATAGACGACACAAAGTACGGCGTTTCGCTGGAATACGTGCTTGAAATAATCAACGTCCAGACCATAACGACCGTGCCGGGAGTCGCCCACTACATAAAAGGCATAATCAATCTCAGGGGCAAAATAATCCCTATCATCGACGTCCGCTTAAAACTCGGGCTGCCGGAGCGCGAGTACGACGACAAGACCTGCATCATCGTGCTGAACGTAAACGAGGTGCAGGTCGGCGTGGTAGTCGACAGGGTTTCCGAAGTCGTCAACGCCGAGAACTCGCAGCTCTCCGTTCCGGCCGAGGTCGGCGAGGCCACATCCAGATATCTTTCCTCCATACTCGAACTCGAGGACAAAATCGTCCTGATTATTGACTGTGAAAAGTTCTTCAAATCGGAACTTGACTACAGCCAATTCTAACTCCGGGAGAAAGATAAGTGATGCAATTGGATATACTGACCAACCCGCCGAAACTGACCGACAAGGAATTCCTTGAACTAAAGACCTTTGTCTATGACAAATACGGAATAGACCTAAGCCGCAAACGGCAGCTTGTCGAGGCGAGGCTTGCCACCACGCTGAGGTCAAAAGGCCTGACTAATTTTGGGCAGTACCTTAAGCTCCTGAAGGAGGACAAAACCGGCGAAGAGATTACCACCTTTCTGAACAGAATAACGACGAACTACTCGTACTTCGCGAGGGAGGCTGACCATTTCGATTTCCTGGCTAAAACCGTACTGCCGCAGCTTGCCGCGCAGCGCCCCACCCGCGAGCTCAGAATCTGGAGCGCCGGCTGCTCGACAGGGCAGGAGCCCTACACCATAGCCATGGTCATTGACCAGTTTTTCGGCGAAAAGAAAAGGTTATGGGACACTGCGATACTGGCCACCGACATATCCACCAACGTCCTTAACAAGGCGCAGACGGGAATCTATCCCCTAAGGGACATAGAAAACCTTCCCCCTCTCTGGAAGAGCAGGTATTTCACCAGGATTGGCGAGGACCAGTACCAGGTGGTGCCCGAAATCCGCAAAGAGGTTATATTCAGAGTGTTCAACCTCATGGACCCCATAATCTTCAAGAAGCCCTTCGACGTCATTTTCTGCCGCAACGTCATGATATACTTTGACAAGAAAACGACAAACCAGCTCATCGAGCGGTTCTACAACGCTACGGCCGAGGGAGGCTACCTGTTTATAGGCCACTCGGAAACGATTGACAGAACCGTTTCCAAGTACAAATACATCCAGCCGGCTGTCTATCAAAAGCCCATTTCCGACAAGGGCAAAATTTAAAGATTTAATTTATGAGTACTTATAATAGTCGGCGGCCCGGAAATGCACGGACAGCGGCTATTTATCAAGCATATTTTGCGCCCCAGCAAATCGAAAGGAATGGTCACACTTATGCCCATACGCGTACTTGTCGTTGACGACTCGGTGCTCTTTCGCACAAAGATGCAGCTGAGTCTCAGCGATAACGATATAACCGTGGTAGGAAGCGCCGCGAACACCACCGAGGCGATGCAGAAAATCCTGGAGCTCAATCCCGACGTCGTCACGCTGGACGTCGAGATGCCGGGAATGAGCGGCATTGACTTTCTGAAAGAACTTCTGCCTCGCAAAAGCGTCCCCGTTGTCGTGGTAAGCTCCCTTCCAATCAATGCGCTGGACGCCCTCGACGCCGGCGCCGTTGACTTCGTTAGGAAACCCGTTGCCGGGGTCCCCAACGCGCAGGAGAATTTTCTGCAGGAGATGCGTGAAAAAATCAAAATCGCCTCCAAGGCGAAGGTCAGGCCCTTCCCTGCGCGGACGGCAAGGCCGGAAGGCCTTTTTAAGACGGCCCCCGATATCAAGGCGAAAAAGGACATCGTCATCGCAATCGGCGCTTCAACAGGCGGAACCGAAGCGATTATCGAGGTCGTAAAGGACCTGCCCCCTTCCACTCCGGGCATTCTGGTCGTCCAGCACATGCCCGCGAATTTCACGAGACTCTACGCGCAGCGCCTCGATAAAATCTGCAAGATGGAGGTCAAGGAGGCCGCGGACTACGACAGAGTATTTCCCGGGAGAATTATCCTCGCAGCCGGCGACTACCATATGACTCTGAAAAAAGACGCCGACGGCTACTATATCAGGAGCCGCCCGGGCGAGAAGGTCAGCGGGCACTGTCCCTCGGTCGACGTGCTCTTCGACTCGGTGGCCGAAACGGTCGGAAAGAACGCCATCGGCGTGCTCCTGACGGGCATGGGCGCCGACGGAGCCAAGGGCCTTCTGAAAATCCGCAGGCAGGGCGGCTACACGATAGGACAGGACAAGGAGAGCTGCGTTGTGTACGGCATGCCGATGGAGGCAAAGAAGCTCGGCGCCGTAGTAAAGGAGCTGCCCATCGACCAAATCGCAGGCGAAATAGTAAACTACCTGGCGAAAAAGAATAAGAATTAATTTTAGCTTATCAGTCTAAACAATTAAAGGGCGGAGGCAAACGCCTCCGCCCTTGCTTGTTCTGTTTTCCGTCCGGTATTTGTGAAATATAACATGTTTTATTATTGGTTCCGGGGCTTTATCCGCCCCAACGGAGCGTTGCAAGGGACCAGAAAAGCGGAAAACCATATATGAAACAAGCTCAGATAGCCTTGCTATCTGAGCTTTCCTGTTCTTAAATAGTTCTCCCTTACTTCTCTTTCAAATTCCTCTGCGCTCAGCGGAGGCGAGTAGTAATAGCCCTGCATTATGTCGCAGCCGATGCTGTGCAGGAAGTCGGCCTGTTCCTTCGTCTCCACGCCCTCAGCGATGATGGAAAGGTCAAGCTCCCTTGCCATTTGCACGATGGAGCGCAGGATGCAGTAGCCCTTTTCAATATCTCCCTCGCCCGACAAAAAGTTCATGTCCAGCTTCAGAACGTTCACCGGCATGCTCTTTAGTATGTTGAGCGAGGAATAGCCGCTTCCAAAGTCGTCCATCTCGACGGTGAAACCGTAGCCCTGGAGCTTCTTTATGATGTCTATCATGTGCTCGGGATTCCCTATGCAGGCCGACTCCGTAACCTCGAGCCTCAGTATCTTCGGGCTCAGCCCGTGCCTGCTTACAAGCCCCATCAGGGCCGCGCACAAATCCATCTTGTAAAAATCGACCCTTGAAACATTTATCGAAAGGGGCATGTTCTTAAGGTGGCTCCCCTCCCGGGTCCATTTCTCCAAAAGGCTGCAGGCGTACTCCCAGACATACAGGTCGAGCTGGGCGATAAAGCCGTTTTCCTCAAAAATCGGGACAAAAATCTTCGGGTGAATAATCCCTTTCTCGGGATGGTTCCAGCGCGTGAGGGCCTCGGCGCCCACAATTTCCCCGGTTACATAGTTGTACTGCGGCTGCAGGAGCACCTCAAAATGGTTGTTCCTGAGGGCGGTCTCCATCTCCCCGATTATTTCCTGCTCCTCGAGAATGCTGTCGCGCATTTTGTCGTCGTAATAGGCGAAGTACTCCCAGTAGTTGCCCTTGACCGCCCGGGAGGCCATTACGGCCATATCGTACATCTGCTCGACAGGCATCGTCCTGTCCACAATCCTGTATATGCCGATGCTGGCCCTCAGCTGGAGGCTTATGCCTATCTTGTTTACGCACCTGCTTATCCCGTCCGAGAGCTCCTCGATGTCGACTTCGTCCTCGGGCGCGCAGATGGCGAAGTGGTCGGCCTCAAGCCTTGCGTATGTACCGTTCTTTACGTATTCCCTGAGATACTCCGCTATGGCCTGGAGCAGCGCGTTGCCCGCCCGGTTGCCGAACAGCTGGTTTATTATTCTGAAATTGTCGATATCAAACTGAATGAACAGGTAATTCTTATCGGGATTGTTTCGCAGCAGGGACTCGGTCTCGGCGGAAAAGGCGGTTCTGTTCAGTATCCCCGTAAGATGGTCGTGCTCCTCAAGAAAGCGTTGCTTGCCGAGCAGCATTCTCTGCACCGTTTCGTCTTCGAATATGACGAAGGTACCGACAAGAAGCCCTCTCTTGTCGTATATCCGCGAACACTTCACAAAAAAGTGAAGCCGCTTTCCGTCCCGCTCCGTATTGTAGAAAAAGCCCTCTTCGGCCTGCGGCAGCCTGACATTGAGCGAGTTGCGTTTTGCAAATTCCTCAAAAGTGAGGGCTCCGAGCATCTCTTCGCTCAGCGAAAACAGTTCGCTGCTTCTTTTATTGTAAATCGCCAGCGAGTTTTTGCTGTCAAAGACAAGAATGGGATTGGTATAAGAATCAACAAGCATTGACTTTATCTCCGATGAAAATTTTGGGGGATGCAGCTGGGCAAAGAGCATATAGCAAGAAAATACGCCGAAAGTGAGCACAGACACGTCAATATAATTGTGGAACTTAAAAACCTTAATAAACACTGCTATAACCATACTGGCAAAGAAGGTAACAGCCAGCGCCCGGTATCTCTGCCAGTAAACCTTCGGAACCATAGTATGCGCGCGGTAAATTAGGATACAGTTCAGCGCGGCCAGCGCTCCAATAATTAAAGCATACACATAAGAGTAAGGCCGCAGGTAAGTCGCCGTGTAAAACCTCTCTCCCCTGAACCACTGCGGCGCTATCACCGTAACAATTGGCATAACAGCGTTTGCAACCAACACAAGGGAGTTTGCCGAAAGGACAATTATCAGCGCCCGGCACAGGAGCCTGCTTTCGATTCGCTCGCCCCTGTATTTGTCTATAAACCTCACGGACAGCAGGAGCAGGGCGGCAAGGAGCCAGGGTGTAAGCAGGCTCTTAATCGAGTAGGCTATCCGCGCCTGGTCCTGATTGCGCGACTTAAGAGCAAACATGCAGCTGAGCGTTATAAGCGAAGCGAGCAGCAGCAAAATTTTATCGCCCGCTCCAGCGCGCCTCGCTTCGGCAATTCCGTGAACAGACAGGCTATGGAAAGAAAGAAGGAAAACATGAATATTATAAGAGAAATACTCTTCACCTATTGCTTCACCTTCTTAACCGTTCCACACCCTTCTTTGCCAAAAGGCAACAAAAAATGGCGCAACTAGTAATTTTATTCTATGTGCGGAGCTTTTTTAAATACTTTTTTCTAGTAATGCCATTCGCCTCTGGTCGCGGACTTGATGACCATTTTTCCGTCCCCGGAATAGAAGTACTGCGTCCTTCCGTAATCCTTTCCCGTATCCTCCGCGACAATCGGAATCCTGTGCCTCATAAGCTCCGCCTTGACGGCGGCCACGTTCCTTTCGCCGATGTTCGAGAGCGCCGAGTTGTTCAGACCCGCAAACATCTGGGCCCCGCCGGCAATCTTGGCCGTAATACGGGACTGCGCGGCCCCTTCCCTCGTCATGAGCTGCAGCAGCCGCTTAATCGCGGTGTCGGCAAACTTCCCCTCCTGCTCGAATGTTACGTTAAACCCCTGGCTCGAGGGTAGCATAATATGCGAAAGCCCTGCAATCTTCATCTTCGCGTCATACAAACATATGCCCACGCAGGAGCCGAGGGCATATGTCACAAGCACATCTCCGTTTTTGGCTATATTGTATTCCGAAATCCCTACTACGATTAACCGGCTCATTAACCCAACCCCAAGCTTCTCATCATCTTTTGCAGAGCTTCAACCTCGGGTATGAGTAAAACATGGCTTGCGGCATGATTGATGCTGTTGTTAAACTCATCCTCGATATATATGATTTTGTCGCTGATGTCAGCGTAATAAATCGTAGGGACGCTCAATATCGCCCCGACCATATCCATGCAGAAGGATGGCGGCGAGAGCTCTATTCTCAGACCGGTCAGAGAGGCTATCGCGTTTACATACGAGGCGGCCATGATGTTGCCGACCTCCATGACGGCCGAGCGGCCCATGTCGTTGTCCACGTCGAAGCTCTCTTCGCCAAGCAGGTCGGATAGGACCATGTTCGCAAACTCCTTCTGGAGCAGGAACATAATCATGCCTGTCAAATCGCCGCTGATTGTAAGCAGCAGCCCTATCATCAGCTCCTCGGGACCGCCCAGCCTGTCTGTAACCGTCTGGTAGTCCAGGACGGTGACCCGCGGCACGGCAATCATGACGGGACGGTTTAACATCTGAGAGAGGGCGGTGGCCGCGTTTCCGGAGCCTATGTTCCCAATCTCCTTCAGCGCATCAAGCTGCATCTCGTTCAAACTACTGAAGTCAAACAAATTCATCAACAGACCTGCCTTTCGCAACTTATAAACAACACCGCGTTGCTCACAGTTCGGTTAACATAATCCAGCACAAAACTATTTTCCCAGGCCGTTTATCGTCTGCTCGTTTTCGTCGGCAACCTGAATGAGGCGGGCGCTAATCTGGTAGGCCCTTTGCGCCGCTATCATTCTGCTCAGCTCCTCGGTAAGCTCGACCCCCGAATTCTCAAGGAAGCCGGAGATAATTTTGCCTCTCCCTTCCCATGTGGCCGCAGCCGCGCCGGAGATGGCGGTCGGCACATAGCAGGTCGAGGACACGGGTTCGAGCGCCTCCGGATTGGCGAAGGTAAACACGCCTATACGCTCGCACAGAACCTCGGGAGCAAAGTCCTGCTTGACGTTCGAGCTGTCGCAGTAAATCCTATACCCGTTGCTGTCCAGGACGTAGGCCCCGTCCGAGGTCACGAGATAGGCGCCGTATCCTTCAAGCCCGATGGAGAAGCTGCCGTTGCGGGTATACTGGACCCTTCCATCCCTTTCCACGGCAAACCAGCCGTCTCCATTTATCGCAAAGTCAAGCTCCCTGTCGGTCTTTATCAGGGCGGCCTGCCCCGGAGTTATCCCGACCGCGACAGCCTTCACGCCGTGCCCGGTCAGGGGATTTGTTTCGGTGTTCACGTACATATCGGTATACAGAAGGTCCTGGAAAGACGTGGTCTGCGCCTTGTACCCGACGGTATTTACGTTCGCGACATTGTTGCCTATCGTGTTGAGCGCTTCCTGATAGGCCATGAGTCCGGAAACTCCGCTGTAGAATGCAGCTTTCATAAATTAACGCTCCTTCTTATATGTTCTTTAAGGCCTAGACCTGGGCTATCTGGTGGGCTTTTTCGTTTACCCTGTCTATTATCGAAAGCGCGCTGCTGCAGGCCTGGAAGGCTCTCTGGGCCTCCAGCAGCAGGGTCAGCTCCCTGTTGTAGTCCACGTTCGAAAGCTCAAGGCTCTTGTGGATTATCGAGTAGCCCTGGGCGTTCTGGAGCACGGCCCCCTGGGGTGCGGCGTAGACGCCGTTTTCAAGCTCGACCGGGGCCGTCCCCTCCGGGAGCGCGGAGATTCTAAGCGTGTCTATGTAGGCTCCGTTCGAGTTGTAGATCCGGCCCGAGTCGTCAATCACAAAGTCCGCGTTTCCCACTCTAATCGGGCCGTACATGCCCTGAACGCGCCCCACCGACGGGAGCACGAGGTAGCCCTCGGCGTCCATGTTGAAGTGCCCGTTCCGTGTGAGGAAGAGCTCACCGTTTGCTCCCGCGACGGTGAAGAAGCCCTCGCCGGAAATCGCGGCGTCGAAGACGCGGTCGGTGTTTGTGAGCTCGCCGGACTCATGGTTTGTCACAACGTCGCTGACAATCGCGGCGGTAGCCCCGCTGCCGCCTATGACCGTCTGGGAGTTTGCGTCCTTGCGGGTCATCAGCTCCTGCTCAAAGGCGGACATAAGCATGCGTTTAGAGCGGTAGCCGGGCGTCTGCGCGTTTACAAGGTTGTTGCCTATTGTGTCAATCTCTCTCTGCCGGGTGAGAATACCCGAGGCAATCGTATAGAATCCGGATAGCATGGCGCCTACCTCCATTTTGCACTTTCTGAGAGCGGCTATTTATTCGCCGAAGCTCGAATCAAAACCGCTCTGCCTCAGATAGTTTTCTATGTTCTCAAGAGCTTTCTTTCTTATTTGCGTTATGCGCTGGGGCGATAAGTCGAATATCTTGCCAATCTCGCGCAGGGTGAGGTTCTCGTAGTAGTAGAGAGTGATTATCTGCCTCTGCCTTGGAGGAAGCGAGTTTATCGCGTTTGCCAGCGCCTCGCTGAGCTCCTTCCTTATTACGCTCGAGACGACCTCCTCGTTCATCTCGCCGCCGGAGGCCTTCGCTTCCTCGAGCTTGTTGATGTAGGCCGACTCGACGAGCTCCTCGAAGGAGAGCGTGTCCACCACGGACATCTCGAGCATGTCGCGGCCGAGCTGCTCCTCGCTTATGCCCAGGTATTCGGCAAGCTCGAGGTTTGTCGGCTCGCGCATTAGCTCAAACTCCAGCTTCTTCTTCCCCTGCGCTATGTTCTTCCTGGCTTCCCACAGCCTGTTGGGCAGCCAGTTTTGCTTTCTTAAGTACTTCAGGACCGAGCCGCGGATGGCAAGGTAGCTGAAGGTGTCGAAGCTGGCGCCTCTGTCAGGGTCGTAGCGCTCTATGCATTCGATAAGCGTAATCACACCCTGATTAAAGAAGTCTTCGTAAGGGATATTGGACAGCAGGACGTTGCGCATTCCGAAGATTGCGGCGTTGACATGCCTCAGATAGTGCATGACCAGCTTGTTTCTAAGCTCTATGTCGCCGGTCTCCTTGTACCTCCGCATGAGGCCCTCGGGGTCCTCGACGCGGACCTCCTTATATACTTCCGTGACCTTTTGGCTGCCCATGACATCCCTCCTTTACCCCACAGTTTAATCAAGGTAAAAACCCGGTTTGCCCATCGCGCGCTCCCAATCGGCTCAGATTCTTATTACCCCGAGCGACTGTATCTGTACGTTCGGCTCAAGGTCGTTGTAAGAGAGCACCGTAATATTGGGGAAAAACTGGTCCATGAGCTTTTTAAAGTAAACCCGCACCACCGGCGAAGTGAGGATAATCGGGTCCTGGACGAGCTTTTTCATCTTCTCTATCTGCTCGGTTGAGCTTGTGATAATCCTCTGTATCACATTGGTGTCGAGCGAAAGGTAAGAGCCGGTTTCGTGCTTCTTAAGACCCTTTACTATCATCTCCTCTACGGTGCTGTCGAGGTTTATCACCTTAAGCTGCCCGGCGACCGCAAAGCGATGAGTTATTGTGCGCTTGAGCGCCTGGCGCACATACTCGGTTAAAAGGTCCGTGTCCTTTATCGTCGGCGCGTAGTCCGAGAGGGTTTCCAGGATAATCTCCAGGTCGCGAATCGGGATGCCCTCTCTGAGAAGGTTCTGAAGCACCCTTTGCAGCTCGCTAATGCTGACGAGCGAGGGGATGGTCTCGTCGACGATGGTGTCGTTGTGCTTCTTGAGATTATCGAGCATCCTCTTTACTTCCTGTCGGGTCAGAAGCTCATGAGCGTGCTTGCGCATAAGCTCCGAGATATGCGTTATGATTACCGAGGTCGCGTCTATCAGCGTGTATCCTGCTATCTCCGCCTTGACCTTCTTGTCCTCGCTTATCCACTTTGCGGGCAGGCCGAAGGCGGGCTCGATTGTATCGATTCCGTCCACGTCCTCCGCAGGGTCAAGGTCCTCGGGTGCAAGCCCGAGGTAGTGGTCAACTAGGATTTCGCCGACCGCAATGGATTCGCCGCGCAGCAGGACCTCGTACTGGTTGGGGTTGAGCCTGCTGCTGTCCTTGAGCCTTATCGGGGGCAGCACCATGCCCATCTCGTCGGCAAACTGCTTGCGGAGCATGACTATCCTGTCTAGGAAGTTGCCGCCTGCCTTCTCGTCGACGAGCGGCAGTAGGCTGTAGCCTACCTCGACGCCGATGGCGTCGACATTCAAAAGCTCGTAAACATTGTCAAGGTTGCGGTAGTAGCTGACCTCGCTTGTGACTTCCTCGGTGACCTGCGCGCTCTGAGCCGCAAGCGCAAGCGCGGCCTTGTTCCTTCTCAGAAGAACTATGCCGAGCGACAGCAGCATAACCGCGAGAACGAGAACCTGAAGCGGCGGAAAGCCTATTATTATGAGCGCGGGCATCGCGGCGCCCGCTATTATCATGACCGTGGGCTGCGAGGTAAACTGGCGGATGACGTCCAGGTTGAGGTTGGACTCCGAGGCCGAGCGGGTGACTATCATGCCCGTCGCAACCGAAATCAGCAGGGCCGGAATCTGGCTCATAAGGCCGTCGCCGACCGTTGCTATCGAGTAGGTGTTCACGACGCTTGAAAAATCTCCGCCCTTGATAAGCCCGACGATTAGTCCGCCTATCAGGTTTATGAGGGTTATTATGATTGAGATTATCGCATCGCCCTTGACAAACTTCGAGGCACCGTCCATGGCGCCGAAGAAGTCGGCTTCCCTCTGGATTTTTTCTCTTCTCTCCTTAGCCTCCTTCTCGTCTATAAGCCCCGAGCTAAGGTCCGCGTCTATCGCCATCTGCTTGCCGGGCATCGCGTCGAGCGTAAAGCGCGCCGCGACCTCGGAGACTCTTTCGGCGCCCTTTGTTATGACTATAAACTGGACAAGAACGATTATGAGGAATATGACAAGTCCGACGACGACGTTGCCGCGGATGACGAACCTTCCGAAGGTGTCGATAACTTCGCCGGCGTAGCCGTCGTTTAAGAGAATCGAGCGCGTCGAGGATATGTTGAGGCTGAGCCTGAAAAGCGTTGTGATAAGGAGCAGAGAGGGAAAAATCGACAGCTCGAGCGAATCCTTTATGTACATCGTCATAAGGAGAATGACGAGAGATAGCATCAGATTCAGAATGAACATGAAATCCAGCAATGCCGGGGGCAGCGGGATTATGAGGAGCGCCACGATTACGATAACGAACAGGGCCACTCCGTTGTTCAGGAACTTATAATTCATATTACTTCAGATCCTTCTTCTTCAAGTTGTATACGAAGGCAAGTACTTGGGCAACAGGCTTGAAGAATTTTTCCGGAATCTCATGGTCGACTTCAACTGCTTCATAGAGCGCCCTTGCAAGGGGCTTGTCCTCCGTGACGTAAACCCCGTTTTCCTCGGCAATCTTTACTATCATGAGCGCAAGGCGGTCCATTCCCTTGGCGACGACGACCGGAGCTGCGTTCTTCTCCGGCTCGTACTTAAGCGCGACCGCATAGTGCGTGGGGTTTCTGATTACGACGTCCGCCGTCGGCACTTTCTGCATCATTCTCCGGCGCGCGCGCTGCTGCGCTATGGAGCGCTGCCTGCTCTTGACCTGCGGGTCGCCTTCGAGCTCCTTGTACTCGTCCTTGACCTCCTGCTTGGTCATGCGCAGGCTCCTTTCGTACTCCCACCACTGGTAGAAGTAGTCCGCGGCGGCGAGGAAGATAAAGATAATCCCGGCCTTCAGCACTATGCCCATTATTATCTCCCCCGTATACGCCATCGCCTGAAGGAAGGACAGGTCCGCAAGGCGCGGGAAGAGGAGAATTTCTTCTTTCAGTCCAGTGTATACGATGTAAGTCAGTATCGCTATTTTCAAAAGGGCCTTGAGAAGCTCCACAATGCTGCGCACGGAGAACATTCTCTTAAAGCCGCTCAAGGGATTAATGCGCTCGCCCTTGAAGGAAAAGGTCTTTGCGGAAAAATGCATCCTCGTCTGCAGCATCGTGGAGATAACGGCGGCAAAGGCGGTAACCAGCAGAAGCGGCAGGGCGGTCTTTGCAAAAAGGAGGGCGCCTTTTATGAAATAGTTGCGCACATCCACGTCCGCAATCTGGTGCTGGGTCGGCATCAGCGAGAAGAACTCCCTGATTGTCTCCGTTATCGACAGGACTATCGAGGGAAGAAGAAACTTCATCGCGTAGAAGGATGCGAAAAGCGAAAAGGCGATAACGGCGTCCCGGCTGAAGAATATGTTGCCTTTTTTTCGTTCGTCCCTTTTTCGCTTAGGGGTTGCTTTTTCTGTCCTAGAGCCCGCCATTATTTACTCCTTAAAAGACTTCAAACAGCCTTTGCAGACTTATAAACATCTTATATGTATAGGAATCGATGAATTCCGTAATCGGCACCGCAAAAAGGAACAGCAGTATAAAACCGAACAAAATCTTGATTTGAAAGTGAATTGAGAAAACGTTTATCTGCGGGATGAGCTTCATCAGAATCCCCATCGCAATCTCCAGCACGAAGGAGGCCGCGATAAAGGGAAGCGCAAGGCGCATTGCAAGCGAAAAGGCATCGAGAAATACGGACACGACATACGTTCCGACCTCCGGTCCTATGCTTACGGCTCCCATGCCGACTATGCCGAAGGAGGAGGCCGTTATTTTAATAAGCAGCAGATGGCCGTTTACCGCAAAGAAGTAAAGAATAAATAAAAGCTGCAATACGTTACCCGAAACTGACACCTGCAGGCTCGTCCCCGGGTCAAAGGCCCTCGCCATTGAAAGGCCGAAGCCCAAATCGGCCAAATCTCCGGCCGTGAAAAGCAGATAGTAGAAAATCTGGAATACATAGCCGAAGGCCACGCCGATAAGCAGTTCCTTTATCATTGCAAAGAGCATCGACAGCATATTCGCGGCAAGCTGTGGAACCGCCGAGCTGTCCAGAGCGGGCGTCATCAAAACGGTTATCCCCAGCACAAGAGCTATCCGGAACTGGGTGGGGATGTTTTTTCTCGAGAGCAGCGGGTTTAAAAACCATATTCCGCCTACGCGGCAGAAAACCAGAATATAGGCGTATATGTTGTCTACAAGCAACTGCAGCGCCATGGTATCACAGCTTTGTCATGAGCCCGAGCAGGTCCTGAAACAGCTCCGTGAGATTGGTCAGCATCCATGAGCCGAGAAATACCAGCAAAAGCGCAATCGCTATTATTTTCGGAACGAAGGTTATAGTCTGCTCGTGTATCTGCGTCGCCGCCTGGAAAACCGCAATCACAAGGCCGATAAGCATGCTCACAAGCAGGAGGGGCGCCCCGAGCTTGAGAATCATCCAAATCGCCTCTTTAAATACAAGCAGCACGTCGCCCTGCGACATACTCTCTCATCTCCTTGTCCGATGCCGGTATTTCAGTAGAAGCTCTTCACCAGCATCTCCATAATAAGGCTCCATCCGTTCACTACCACAAAAAGCATCAGCTTGAAGGGCAGCGATATCATCGAGGGCGGGAGCATGACCATTCCCATCGACATAAGCGTGCTTGCGACTATCATGTCTATTATCAGGAAGGGTATGAAGAGCAGAAAGCCCATCGTGAAGGCCCGCTTAAGCTCGCTTGTTATAAAGGAGGGAACTATGACATCGAGGCCAAGGCTCAGCAGCGACTCGGTGTCGGAGGTGTCCACCCCGTTATACTTGCCGCCTGAAAGGTCAAGGAACAGATTGAGGTCGTCCTCTTTAATCTGCTTTAGCATAAACTGCTTTATCGGCCTTTTCATGTTTTCAAGCGCGGCTTCCTGGGTTATCTCCCCGTGTATGTAGGGCTGCAGCCCCTGTTCGTTTATGTCCTTCAGGGTGGGGCTCATTATGAAGAGCGAAAGGAAGAGAGCCAGACCGATGAGCACCTGGTTGGGAGGGGTCTGCTGCAGGCCTATGGCGTTTCTCAGCAGGGAGAAGACGATGACTATGCGCGTAAAGCAGGTCATCATGATAAGGAGCGAGGGCGCGAGCGATATCAGCGCAAAGAGGAACAAAAGCTGAAGGCTTCCCAAGGTGCCGTCCGTTCCGTCGGTATTGAGGTCGATGCCGATGCTCGCCGCCCGTGCCGTGGCCGGCAGAAGGATTGCAAGCAGGGCTATCGCAATCGCCGCCGTGACCAGGATTTTTATCCACTTGCCTTTATGGCCGCAGTCCAAACGCCTGCCCAAAGAGACCTCTGATTTCATTGCCCTATTCCTTCCCATCGGATTTCGCGTTCTTCAGTACGTTTTTCAGCACGGCCGAAAAGCTTGCGCCTGTGAGCTTCGGCGCCTCGGGGGACGTAATGGGGAAATCCGCGGGATCAAGCTCGGTAATGAGCGAGATTTCACGGGGTGTGGCCCCCAGCAGGAACATTCTGTCCGCGGCCTTTACGACTATCAGGGACTGGTCCTTCCCGAGAGCGATTCTGGATACTATCCTGAGCTTGTCGGAAAAGGTGTTGAGTCCTCCGTAACTTTTCGCTATCAGCCGGGGAGCCCAGTACGCGCCTGCAAATATCGCAACCATCAAAAGCAGCATGCCCACGGCCGTCAAAATAGTCTTAAGCTCCTCCACATAGGCCGCCTCCTTCCCGGAAGAGCGGGGTAAGCCTGCTAAATGGGCAGAATCTTGCTCACAGTCTGTACAATGCGCTCCGGCTTGAAGGGCTTGACTATGAAATCCAGGGCGCCGAGCTTTATGGCCTCCATGACCATGCTCTCCTGGCCCATCGCGGAACACATTATGACCTTTGCGTTCGGATTTATCTGCTTAATTCTGCGCAGAGCCTCAATTCCGTCCATGTTGGGCATCGTAATGTCCATGATTACGAGGTCGGGGTTGTTCTCCTGGTAAAGGACGACCGCGCGCTGTCCGTCCTCGGCTTCTATAAACGTATTGTACCCTGCTTTGTTCAGGTGGCTTTGCACCATCTTTCTCATAAAACCGGCATCATCAACTACTAGTATTTTGTACATGACTATCCCTCTTACAGTTATATAATTGCACTTTAGCCTTGAAAATGATGTAATGCCTCACCGCAGTTTTATCCGCGGCCTTAGGAGGCGGTCGCGACTCTATGTATCAGGCTGCCATCCCGCCGGGAAATGGAGGGCATTACGGTTTATTATACCATAAACTGCGTTATTGCGACAATTTTCCATCTTGCGCGGCGGGAAGAACAGGAAATATTTCAATCGGGTCATAAATCCGTCGGCTACTGCTCGGAGCCCAGGGATTCCATCAGTTCCTTTGCGCCTACGATTTCCGTTATTCGCACGCCGAAGTTGTCGCCCACCACGACTACGTCGCCGTAGGCAAGCAGCTGCCCGTTTACGAAAATCTCCGCGGGAGAGCCTGTCTGCGTGTCGAGCAGGACGACCGTGCCCTGGCCGAATTCCATGATGTCCTTGATTTTTCTCTTTGTCCTGCCGATTATTACGGAAACCTCAAGCTGCACGCCCATCAGGAGCTTCATGTTGGAGCTGTACGGCATCTGCTCGAATGCCTTGCCGGGCGAAAAGTCGGGGAAGGCGGCGCTTCTTACGTTTACGCGCGGGTCCGTTCCCCTCATCTGCTGCGCCGGGTCGTAGGGGGCGTAGTTCGGCGGCAGCACCGAGTACTGCGTAGACCCGCTCGGAGCCTGCGGCGGCTGTATCGGCTGGTAATAGCCCGGTTGCTGCGCCGGCGGCTGGTAGGGCGCCGCCTGCTGCATCGGCTGATAGGCCGGCTGCTGCACCGGCGGC
>Ga0134095_1000291_pt1 | contig 54179 bp, 51 predicted proteins | sample 6_2taG_FD_94449 | JGI IMG/M metagenome (GOLD analysis project Ga0134095, IMG submission 94449) | Switchgrass degrading microbial communities from high solid loading bioreactors in New Hampshire, USA - 6_20_20_110_A2 metaG | ecosystem: Engineered > Bioreactor > Semi-continuous > Anaerobic >... | reverse complement strand
GGCAACATCCGCCTCGTCCTGGTCATCCAGCAGCGCAGGGTGGACCTCGGGGGTCAGGCGGAAGCCATATGCCGTCCACAGGTCATCTGCCAGCCTGCGGGCTGAGATCCGCAGCCCCTGGCGGTTGAAGTATTCACAGATGCGGGTCACATCGCGCAGAAAAATTGGGTATGCGCTGCGGTTCTGGCGGGGATCGACCGCCTGGGGAAAATCGATCAGGGTGATCTCACCCTCCCAGTAGAGGATATTGTAAGCCGACAGGTCGCCGTGAACGCGGTTGTTAGCCAGCATTAGCTCGATATTCTTCACCACGCGTTCAAAAAGTGGGCGGACTTCTTCTGGTTCCAGGTCAACCGCATTCAGACCGGGAGCGGCCATTTCATCCCCACCGATATAGGACATCAGGATGGCGTTGTCACCACTTGCATAAGGCACAGGGACATCGGCCCCTGCCTGATGCAAAATGTGCATGGTCTGCACCTCGTGCTCAATCCAGGAGGTGTGCAGCAGTTGTTTGCCAAAGTCTGTGCGCTTCTTCATGGCGTGCAGTAAGCCATCGTTTCGAATCACATTGCCGTTCTCGTCCAGGTCTTCGCGACCTTCGCGGTAAATGTGATCCTTTTTCAAATTACGAAAGCGCCGGGGACGGTAGATTTTGGCTGCCAGGTATGGTACTTCCAGCGTCTCTGAAGCCAGGCACTGATATACCGAAGCCTCTTTGCCCCCCTTGATCTGACGCAGCACATCGGTAAACCACTGCTGGTCATAGAAACCGCTCAGGGATTCCGTGATCCACACTCGTTCGTGACGGGAGGCGTTGTAGGTGAAGGGGTATTCGCTTAACAGGTCCTCGTAGTCTGCCGGCTCAACCACCCCGTCCGGGGCAAAATTAGATCTCTTGATTGACCCGGCTTTTCCCTTACGCGCACGGTCGCGGCCCACGTTTCTGATCCTGGGTATAGCGCTCAGGTCATCCAGCTCTCCAAAGTCGTCCATCCAGTTATGATGCGACATATTTCCTCTTGATCTTGCGAAAAGCATTCTTTCAAATTGTCTGGTTAAAAAGAAAACAGCCGCTTGAAATGACTCCTGCGGCTGTTATTGAAAGTCGTCGATAAACGATTAAAAAAACAACCCCAGGGCCAGCGTGCGCCTGCGGCTGTCGACCGTCACTTCTGTTCGGGTCGTATCGAGTTAACCTCGCGCAGAAGGCGCACAGCGATCATCAAAGTTCACATACAATCCGGTTTTCACAATCGGTGCGCCTCCTTTCTGATCAAGATGGGGTGAGTTTATCACCCGGGAACCGTCACGTCAAGGTTGTATCGTATGATTGGATGGGGGAGCAGGCGGAATGACCGCCTGCTCCCCTCATGCCTCAAACGAAGGAGTGTATCTCTACATGCTCAGGGGGAGGCTGACGCCCCGGCTCGGACGCTGCTCAGCCTGCGCACATCCACCAGGTCGGCTATCACCACCCGGCGGCTCAGGTAGGTCTCGGTCTTCGAGTCCCAATCCGAACAGGTCACCAGGGTTAACTGGGGGGTCGCGCTGGGACCGGTAACCTCCACATCTTCCTCCTTCACCACCAGGCCTTCACGCACCTGGTAGAGGTACACATTTTTCTCCGTGTACAGATAGATGCGGTCACCGGGCTGCAGCCTGTCCAGATCATGAAAAGGACCAGGCCCCAGGTTTAAAACGTTGACATGCGCGGCGAGCACCGTGTTTCCGCCTTCGCCGGGAGCTGAAGTGGAACCTAACCACGCCACCTTATCGCGAATGCCGCGAATATCCCACACCCCATCCACCAGCGGGCGGTGCTCCACAGGGGAAGTTACACCCAGCGCGGGGATGGAGATGGTCTGAATGGCGCTGTCGTCCAGGACAACAGCTTCCCGGCGATCAGAAAAAGGGGGCATCAAATCGGCTGCAGCCGCCCCCTTTCGTTCCACCTGCAAATCCTGCCCGAAATCCCCTGCGGCCGGAATCACGGCCGGGCGCTCCCCCGCTGCATCAGGCCGGCTGTGAAAACTCACCACCTGGCCGGCTGATGCTGCCCGGGTATGGGAATAGCCGGCGACCAGAGCGCTGATCTGCTGTGAAGATTGAGACAGGATCAATGCGGAGACCACCAGCAGCAGGCTGAAAATGCGGATGCGCGGCGATAAAAGTACGCTGCGAATGGCAAGTCCCAGCGCCAGCCCGATCAGGATCCCGATCGCGAGCAGCCCGGGGCCGCCCATACCGCCGGATGGCGGGGTCGGGCGCTCACCGGTCTCTGGCAGGAGCTGCGGCCGGGCAGTGGGTGTGTTCGTAGGCCGGTCACGCCCGGGAGAGCGCGGCGTCTCCGTTGGGGATTCGCCCGGTGGAACCGGAACCGTGGGTGTTGGCGTCGGCTCGTCCAGTGGCGGCGGAGTTGGCGGAGTTTCCGTTGCGGGCGGGATGACCGGTGTCTCCGTGACCACCGTTGGCGTCATGGTGACCGCAAAGCGGGGCGCGGGGTCCGCTGATGCGGCTGCTCGTCCAATTCCGAGCGTCAGCAGCAGGACGAAAACAAGAAAAATACCTGTATAGCGCAGTTTATACATTGAGTTCCCTCCTATCGGTTCGTCAGCGGCAGGTAAGTGGGGGTCGTAATGGATTCGATCTGCACGTGCATGGCAGGATCCCCGAATAGAACATAGGTGTCAATCAGGTCGAGATAATTTTGAGAGCTGGCCAGAAGATTGATTTTGCCGATCAGCGCCGCTTCCCCCAGCGTGGCGCCGCCATCTCTCCAGACAGACTGCGTGAAGCCCTGCGCCAGAGCCCGGTGCCCGGTGGAAATACCCAGACCGCTGGAGCCCCAGACAGCTGCAGCTCCCCCGGACGGGTGGCGCAGGAATGCCTCGTCCAGAGTTGAAAGGCTGGGTGAGTGGAATGAGCCGGTGAAGCAGGTCATGTCGAGCAGCACGGGCAGCCGGCTGCCGTTCTCCAGCGAAGCGATATCTTCGATATGGATGAACCGCTCCGCAGCCCACTGGTGCATGGAGGCATGCCCGCTGTACATAACCAGCGCAGCGCCGTTGTTCCAGGCGGACTCAATCCGTGTGAACATGTCTTCACCCGTTGCGCCCTGATCAGGATCGAAATACAGACGGCGAAGGGTATGCGGCAGCGCGCCTGTATCCTGCGCGACCAGGTCGGATTGGGCGTGGTAATTTCCGCCGCCGTCCGGGTTATCGGCGATAAACACTGCCTTTTCCCGCCAGAAACCGCCCTCCGGGGAGGTTTCATAGGCGACGATCTTGGCGATCACAGCCTGGGCTTCCGCCAGACTGTTGACCGGCAGGCGGCCGATCATCAATTCGGGGAGGTTATCCGTCCCGGCCAGGGTTGCATAGCGATTATCCGCGGCAGTTTCTCCGGCCCAGGGATCGACATCCGCCAGATATGGAGGGATCCAGGTGGGTGGAGAAGTGCTCTGGTACTGCCTGGGATCGGCGGTGCCATCACCGACCAGCAGGACATACTGCGGCCGCGGCCGCCAGGTGCGGTACGCATTCAGCAGATAGCTGTACAGCGCCTGGGGATCGGGCCGCCCGTCCCCGAAGTTGTCGTATACCCCCTGAACATCCTGCACCACAACGCTCAACCCCTGAGAGGTGCGCAGGTCGATGAGCGGCTGCAGGGCGGGCAGAAATGCGCTGTGCGTGAGGATGATGTAGTCCGCCCCTGCAGGCTGTTCGAGGGGCGAGATCAGGCGCAGGTTCTCCGGCAGGCTGATTTCGTTCTCGGGTATGAAAAAGAATTCTCCGCCCGCTGCATCTACCTGCACCTGGTTTCCGTTGACCTGCATGCCCGTCACTCTCACCGGCTGCAGTGGATCGCTGATGTCGTACAACCGCCAATCCTGAGCCGAATCAAGCGTGAATGTATACGTATAGCTGCCGTTTTCTGCTAGCCAGGAAAAGGCTGTGCCGTGCGTACTCGCATCGTCCAGTTTGTAGCGGATTGTGAAGGCGTCCAGCCAGGAGCCATCCACGGCCGCTGCCGGTTCGGCCGGTGCGGAGAGTGTGAGCACATTCTGGCCTTCCTTCAATACCTCTTTGGAAATATCCAGAACATTTTGATAGGTCTGCTGGCCGTCCCACTCGACCACACCCAGCACCGTCCCGTTCAGGGAGACCTGCAGCCGGTGATCCGGATTAACGGCCGGCACGTCGGTGAAACCGATCAGGTGCAGCGTCAACTGCGCAGCCAGATCCACTAGACCAGTCTGGTCCGGATGGACTGCAGTAAGCTCGAACGGAAAGGAGCGTTCGCGCACCTGGTCGCTCCACTGCAGGCGCTCCCAGACCCAGCGGTCTCCGTCCCGGCCGGCCGGGATCAGGCCGCAGTAGCAGTCGGGCGTGTAGATCCTGTTTTCTTCCAGTGTCACATCTCGCCAGGCGGACGCTAGCGGCTTACCCGCAGAGCTCTCTTTTCTTTCTGTCACCCATAAACTTCCCTGCCCGTCAGCATGCAGGAAGTACACGTCGACGCTGGTCCAGCGGCTGAAGCGGGGATCGGCAAAAAACACCAGGCGCTCACCGCGTTCAAACACGCTGTCATCATCCCCCTCCCATTCGTAAGCGACCGGGGCTCCCGAGCGAGTGAGCTGCAGGTTTTTCGTATCCACCGTGTCCACCGGAAAACCGGCCGCCGCCAGGGAATCATAGTCCAGGGCGATCAGGCCGCGGCGCTGCACTTCCACAGCCACCACCGGCGTCTGGCCCGTCTGGGCAGCGGCCATCTCCGTATCCAGACCCGCCGCAGCAGGAGCAGGTAAAACATCCTCGGGGTTGATCACCATCGACTGCAGCATCGTCTGCAGCTCGTCCAGCCCACCAGCCTGCAGGCCGGCCATCCCCTGAACGGTGGGCGGAAAGGTCAGCCTGACGCGGAGGGAGGTCGTCAGGCGCAGGTCGTCTCCTTCCGGCCGCGCCGGGTAGAAGATCAGTCGCGCCAGCGCGACATCTCGCAGGGTTCCCAGCCGTTCCAGAACGACCGGGCCAGCCTGAAAGGAGGCGGTGCTCTCTGCAGGTGCAAAGGCGCCGCCCAGCACTGTCCCGTCAGGTGCGCGCTGTACTCCGGCGGGCTGCGGCGCCAGATCGAGAGCCCCGGGAAGGTCGACCACCCTTTCCTCGGTGTACTCGATACTGAGCTGCGGTTCGACTCCCTGCGGCAGGGCCAGCAGCACTGCGCTCCAGGGAATCTGGGGGGCCCCGGGGGTATCGAGGGTCTCAAACCCTGGTATTTGAACCTGCGCCCTGCCGCCGTCCATCCCGAGAACCTCCACATCGGGCGTCTGCCATTCCAACACCAGCCCGCCATCCCAACGCGTCACCGCCGGCTGCGGGCCGGGAGGGAACGGGTCTTCCGCCCGCCCGCTCCCGGTAGGAACCGGCAGCGCCAGCACAAGGAAGGCGGCGAGTACACCTCTATACCACATTGCCCATGGATGATGATGCTGTGACGCCCGATGCACTGCACACTCAGTTCCCGATCTGAACGAAGGGAACAAAGATTTGCTTATCAAGCTGCGCGGAAGACCCAACCGTGGTCACATTGGCGGTCACCGGCCCGTGCCAGGTTCGCTTCCCGGACGTGTCGACATCCACCAGCCAGTAATACCACCGTCCGCTGTCAGGCACGCTGTCGGTATGGGCATATGTCTTTCCGTGAGCGCCATCCGGCGTCCCCGGGAAGGTGGCAACCAGCTCCGCCCCACTGCTTACGCTGCTGTTCGAGCGGTAGAGCTTGAATTCGTAATGGTCCACTTCCGAAGCCGTTTTCCACGAAAGGCTGACTTTATTTTCGGATACCCCGGTAACGCTGAAGTCCACCAGCGTGACAGCGTTCGGCTCGGTCGGCTCAGGGGTGGATGTAAAAGTGATGGCCGGCGGAACGGGGAAAGTGGAGGTCGGGGTGGGCGTGTTTGTTGGCGTAACGGATGTTGCGGTTGGCGGCGTAAGGGTCACGCCGGGAGGCTGGGTCTGCGTGGGCGTGTTCGTTGGCGTAACGGGTGTTGCGGTTGGCGGCGTAGGGGTCACACCAGGCTGCACCTGGATCTGAAAGCCGTCGATGGCGCCCGATCCGTTCAGGGTGATGCGCGCATAATCAATGCCCGACAGATTGACCGCTACCGTGGCCAGTCCGTTGTTGCCCACGTTCGGGATCTGGACCGTGGCCAGCAGGGTGCCGTCCGGGCCGCCGGAGTAGAACTGTCCGTGCGCGCCGCCTTCCTCGTCTTCCACGTCGAGGACGTACAGATAATCGATGGAAACCACCCCGGCGCCCAGATTGCGGAAGTCAAAATTAAAGAATGAATCCGGTTCATCCGCGTCGTCCGGATCGGTCGAGTCCATATCCTCGCTCAGGATGAGCACATTCCCCAGCTGCGGCTTAAACAAATCCGGATCTCCCCCGGAGCAGTCATCCGGTGTTCCACCGCCGCAGGTGGCGTCGAAGATCATGGCCGAATTCACCCCCGGTCGGGATGGAAGATGGCCAAAGACTTCGACATATCCGGGGATCACACCCTCACCACCCGAAATGCCGTAGCCGGGCGTGAGCGTGCTGACGATCGTGCCAGGCGCAAGCCCTTCGAAGTCAATATAAATGGTCTCCACGGTCCCCTGCCCCATGACCGGAGAAACCAGCAGGAACAGGACGAATAGACTGCACAGCAGTATTAGCAGGTTGCGTTTCATGGCGTCTTACCCTTCCCTTCGTGAAAAATAATAAGCTCCTCAATGCCGGAAGTGCCTGCACCGCCGGCCCGGCGCACGATAACACCGCCGCCGATTACTGGTATCCCCATCACTGTTTGTTGAATGAACGAGCGCCCGAGGAGAATGCAATTTTTGATCTGAGGATCAGGGTCATTGAATGAGTAGCGCCCTCTCTCAAAAATCCAGCCCACCCTCAGTTCCTGGATACCTGGTGGAGAGATCGCTGAAAATGGAGGCCTACTTCCTCCCAGAGATACACCCTCCTTATTCTTTTGTGATGTCCGGAGACTTCGATTTACTGATGGCAGAGGATCTACACCCCACCCCTCTGCCGGCCGATGCTGGCTGCAGTGATATTAATGCTGAACTCATTATATCAGAAATGCGTACCAGCCAAACTGCAGAAAAATGGTTGAAATATCGGTCTTGTCATAATAAAAAACCCCGGCCCGCCGGCTGTCCCTGCTCAGGAACGGCCGGCGGGCCGGGGTTTCCCGGCTTTCGAGAGGTTATCGACTGATTAATAGACGACCATCGTCAGGATCATCGAAAGGATAATCATGACGCCGACGACGGCAAAAATGATTTGATTAATTTTCAGACTGCGAGCCTCTCGTTTTGACAGTTCTTTCTTCTTTGCCATTTTCAATCTCCATCATCCTTCCTGCCCCTCCGGCGGGGATTCCATTCCCGTTATTCCAGATAGCTCTTGATCGCCTGCGCCAGTTCGGGGGTAATGCCATTCACCAACTGCAGCTCTTTCAACGAAGCTTCCCGGATGTTTTCAATCGAACCAAAAGTATTCAACAGCGCCTTACGCCGGGCCGGCCCGATTCCGGGGATGGCATCCAGGCGAGAGGCAACCCCGGCTTTATCCCGCCGGCTGCGGTGGGCCGTGATCGCGAAGCGGTGCGCTTCATCTCGCACGCGCTGCACCAGGTACAGAGCCTGTGAATGGCGCGGCAGGACCACAGGCAGCGGCCGGCCAGGCAGGAAGAGCTCCTCATTCTGTTTCGCCAGTCCGGCGACCGGGACCTTCCCCAGCAGGCCGAAGCGCTCCAGCACCGTCACCGCCCTGGCGAGCTGTCCCTTCCCGCCATCCACGATCAGCAGGTCCGGGAGGATCGAGAAAGCCCGGTCGGGTTTCTTCCCGGGGGCATCTCCGCTCTCCAGCGCCGCTTTCCAGCGGTTGAAGCGCCGGGTCAGCACCTCTTCCATGCTGGCGAAATCATCCGGCCCGACCACGGTGCGGATGTTGAAGCGGCGGTAGAGCTTTTTACTGGGCACACCCTGTTCAAAAACCACCATACTACCTACCGCCGCGGTCCCCTGGGTATTCGATATGTCGAAGCACTCGATGCGGTTGATCGGCTCCTTGAGCTCCAGGGCTTCCTTAAGTTCAATCAGCGCCTGTTCCTGGCGGTGACGGTCGGCCTGCCACTGCGCTTTCAACACCTGCAGTGTTTCAGCGGCATTCTCAGCCGCCAGTTTCAACAGCTCCTGCTGCTGGCCTTCGCGCGGCACAAAGATCTCCACCTTCTGCCCGCTGCTCTTCTGGTTGAGCCACTGGCGGATGATCTGCAGTTCCTCCACTTCCTGAGGCAGCAGCACCTGGTCAGGGACAGTGGCCGCCTGGTCGTAGAACTGCTTCAGGAATTGGGCCATTACGTCCGAGTCGGGTGTATCCTCGGCGCCTTCCAGCACGAAATAATCGCGCCCGATCAGTTTCCCGCCGCGGATGAAGAACACCTGCACCACAGCCTCTCCATTCGAACGCGCCATGGCAAGCACATCCGAATCAACGTAATCCGGTGAGACCACTTTCTGGCGTTCGACGACGTTTTCAATCGCCCGGATCTGGTCGCGCAGGGCAGCTGCCTTCTCAAAACGCAGTTCTTCCGCCGCCCGTTCCATCTCCACCCTCATGCGCGAGACGATTTCTTCGGTGCGGCCGCTCAGGAACTGGCACAGGTCATCGATCATCTGGCGGTATTTTTCCTTGCTCACCGCACCGATGCAGGGCGCAGAACACAGCTTGATATCATGATAAAGACAGGCGCGCTCGTCCTGGCCGGTGATTTCACGGTCGCAGGTAAGATAAGGGAAAATGCGCCGCAGGACGTCCAGCGTCTGGTGAACGGCCCACACACTGGTGTAAGGGCCGAAGTAGCGCGAGCCATCGTTGACCATCTGGCGGGTGACGGTCACCTTGGGGAATGGGTCTGCCCAGTGAACCTTGATGTAGGGATAGCGCTTATCGTCTTTAAGGCGCACATTGTAGTGCGGCCGGTATTTCTTGATCAGGTTCATCTCGAGGATCAGCGCTTCAAGCTCTGAATCCACGACGATCCACTCGATATCAGCAATTTTGCGCACAAGCTGGTTGGTTCTGGGGTGATGACTGTTGCTGGAGTGGAAGTATGACCTGACCCGGTTGCGTAAATTAATAGCCTTACCGACGTAAATCACCTTTCCCGCTGCATCTTTCATCAAGTAACAGCCGGGTTTGGTGGGCAGGTTATCGAGCAGGGAAGTAATATGCTCAGAAACTTTCATAGCCTATTTATTCTAACATGTTGAAAAGTATAATTCAGGTTATGAAAACTGATAGGATTGAGGTTCAAGTAGGCGAACTGCTGCGCAACAGGGGCATGCGCCTTGCGGTTGCCGAGTCGTGCACGGGCGGGCTGATCAGCCACCGCATCACCAATGTACCCGGTTCTTCTGTATACTACCTGGGCGGGGTCACCTCGTACGCCAACGAAGTCAAAATCCGGATCCTGGGCGTCCGGCCGGAGACGCTGGAGCGCCATGGGGCCGTGAGCCGCGAAACGGTGCTGGAGATGGCCCGGGGCGTGCGCCGTCTGCTGAATGCGGACGTCAGCATCGCCATCAGCGGCATTGCCGGGCCAGACGGCGGCACCCCTGAGAAGCCGGTCGGCCTGACCTGGATCGGTTTGAGCGCCGCAGACGGGACGGAGGACGCCTGGCGCTACATCTGGCCGGGCGACCGGCTGCAGGTGAAAGAGCAGTCCGCCGAACAGGCGCTGAAACTGCTGGCTGCTTATCTGGCTGGTGATCTATCCGCCGCTGCTCATCCTGAACAGCCCGGATGGCAGAAGATTGGCAGGGTATCCGCCCGCTTCGAGGCAGAGGGCAGAGTGACCCCGCAGGAATTTGAATGGCAGGGCGAGAAATACCGGGTCGAATCGACCGGGCGCCAGTGGCAGGACGAACTGGGCAGCCACGTGCTGGTGATGGTCCCTTCCCGCCAGGTGTACGAGCTCCTTTACCACGCCGGCGAGCAGACCTGGTATCTCAAAATGCCCGCTGAACAGGCACGGCGAGCGTAAAGCCGCACTAAACTGGCAAAAAAAAGCGTGCCGCAGGAACGATCTGCGGCACGCTTTTTTCAGGCAGGGTTGATCACAGCGCTAACCCAGGCGGGCGCGTTCTTCTTCGATGACGCTTTCGTCTAGTTTGCGGAACAGCGGCTCCGGCTTCTGCAGCGCCTTTCCCGGCTCCAGTTCCGAAGGCGCCCATTTCCCCGAGGCGGCTGCAGGATTGTAGCGCAGCACCTGGTGCTCACCAAGCGAGTCCTGCACCGTTTCCACATACTGCTCACCAAAGAGCGGCTGCTGGTAACCCAGATAGGTATGCAGGCGCTCGCTGGTGTGGGGTAGGAAGGGAGCGAAGAGCACCTTCAGCGAATCGATCGCTTTCAAAGCGGTGTAGATCGATTTAGCGGCGGCTTCTTTATCGCTCTTAATCTCGAACCAGGGGGCGGCCTTATCCAGGTACTTGTTGACCTCCGTGGCCAGCCGCATTGCCTCCGCCAGCGCAGCGCGGAAGCTGGTGGTGTTCAGAAAGTTGCCTACGGTCTTGAAGCCGGCTTCCACGGCTGCCAGGATCTCCTGGTCCTCCGGGCGCAGCTCGCCCGGCACGGGTACGCAGCCGTCCCAGTGCTTATAAGAGAAGGAGAGCACCCGGTTCGCCAGGTTCCCCCAGGTGGCCACCAGTTCGTCATTATTGCGGCGCACAAAACCGCTCCAGTCCCAATCGGTGTCCTTGGTTTCGGGCATGTTGGCGGTCAGGTAGTAGCGCAGGGGATCGGGATCGTAGCGCGACAGGAAGTCCAGCCCCCAGACGGCCCAGTTACGGCTGCCAGAAATCTTACGACCTTCCAGGTTCATAAATTCATTTGCCGGGACGTCGTAGGGCAGGTTTAAGGGACCGCTGTCGCGCTCCTCAAAAATCTTCCCAAACCATTCGCCGGTGCCGATGAGCTGCGCCGGCCAGATGATGGCATGGAAGGGAATGTTGTCTTTGCCGATGAAGTAGTAAGTGCGGGCTTCAGGCTGAGTCCACCAGTCGCGCCAGGCGCCGGCCTGCCCTTCAAGCTGCGACCACTCGATGGCCGCCGAAAGATAACCGATGACCGCCTCGAACCATACGTACAGACACTTGCCTTCCCAGCCTTCCACCGGCACCGGAATGCCCCAGTCCAGATCGCGGGTGATGGCCCGTCCGTGCAGGCCTTCGGTCAGGATCTGGCCCAGCGACTGGCGCAGCACGTTCGGCCGCCAGAAATGCTCACGGGTGCGCAGATAATCCACCAGTGCGGGCTGCAGCTTCGCCAGATCCAGGTAGAAATGCTCTGTCTCCAGCAGTTCCGGAGTGGAACCATCGATCTTCGAACGGGGATCGATCAACTGGGTGGCATCCAGCAGGTTGCCGCAGTTATCGCACTGGTCGCCGCGTGCGTTCGGGTAGCCGCAGATGTAGCAGGTGCCTTCCACATAGCGGTCGGGGAGAAAGCGCTTCTGCGAGGGGGCATACCACTGTTTCTGCCTGTCGGTGTACAGGTTCCCTGTTTTCTTGAGTGCCAGAAACATCGCCTGCGAAACTTTAAAATGATTCTCGGTATGCGTGCTGGTGAACAGATCGTAGGTCAGCCCCAGCTTCTGGAAAAGGTCCAGGAAGCTGCTGTGAAACTCGAGGTACACCTGCAGGGGTGTTTTCCCTTCCGCGTCCGCGCGCACCGTAACCGGCGTCCCGTGCGCATCGGATCCAGAAACCATCAACACCCTGCGTCCGGCCAGCCGCTGGTAGCGGGCAAAGATATCCGCCGGCAGATAAGATCCGGTGATGTTGCCCACATGGATGTGCGAATTTGCATAAGGCCAGGCTGCGGTAACAAGAACATGCTCAGCCATAATCTCCTCCAGAAAATTCCTGAGAAAAGTAATAAAAGAAAAAGGCTGCCCGGATGGACAGCCTATTGATTTTTCAGGTTCATTCGTCAGAGAGAGACCCGATCAAAAGATGCTGTCCAGCTCCAGGCGCGGCTGCACATCGCCATCATGCGCAGAGAGGACACCATCTGATCTTTCTTGCACCGGGACTTACAAATCGACATTGCTTACCACCTGGAGGGCAATTTCCGGTCTGACAGACCAACCAGCGACCGGAAAGCAGCCGGCGGAGCCAGCTTTCCACTCAGAACACCCCGCCAGAGGCAATTAAGTCTATAACTCTTGCATTTATTTGTCAAGACAGGGTAAATCATTTGACTGCTCAGGAATCGCGCAGGATGCGAGCCAGCGAGGGGTGGCGCAGGCGGCGCAGCGCCCGGCCTTCTATCTGGCGAATGCGCTCACGCGTCAGCCCAAATTTCTGCCCCACCTCTTCCAGAGTGTGAGCGCGGTTGTTCCCCAGGCCAAAGCGCATGCGCAGCACACGCCCTTCACGCGGCGAAAGGCTGGCGAGCACCTCGTCGATCCGCTCGCGCAGCATGTTCTCATAAGCCGCCTGCGCCGGGCTGGGGGTGTTTTCATCCTCCACATATTGGCCCAGTTCGCCTTCGTCATCATCACCGACAGGGCTCTCGAGAGAAAGCACCGGCTGGGCGATCTGCAGCAGCCATCGCACCTTCGATGGGGTCGTCTCCAGGCGGGCCGCCAGTTCTTCTATATCCGGCGTGCGGCCCAGCTCCTGTTCCATCTCCTGGGTGGCACGATACAGCAGGCGCAGGCGGTCCGTCATATGCACGGGCACGCGAATGGTGCGGCTCTGGTCGGCTACAGCGCGCGAGACGCTTTGACGGATCCACCATGTGGCATAGGTGGAAAAGCGAAAGCCGCGGCGGTATTCATATTTTTCTACCGCTTTCATCAACCCGAGATTTCCCTCCTGGATCAGGTCCAGGAAGGGCACGCCGCGCCCCACGTAGCGGCGGGCAATGCTGACCACCAGACGGGTGTTGGCCTTGATCAACTTCTCGCGAGCCTGATGGCCCTGCTGGCGCAGCCGTTCCAGCTCGCTGCGCCGTTCTGCAGACGGCCGTGCGTCGGGCTGCCTGAGCTCCTGCTCGGCCAGTTGTCCCAGCTCGCTGCGCCGTTCTGCAGACGGCCGTGCGTCGGGCTGCCTGAGCTCCTGCTCGGCCAGTTGTCCCAGCTCGATACACTGCGCCAGCCGGACTTCCTCTTCTTCCGTAAGCAGCGGGACGTGGGCGGTCTCCTTTAAATACAGACTGACCGTATCTTCAATATCACCTGTTTCTAAAGAGGGGATGCCTGGGGCAGGCTGGAGGATATCTTCTTCAAGCGATTCGATTGGGGGGAGATCAGCCTCGTGAAACGGTATGCCATTCCGCTGCAGCAGGGCGCGGATCCGCGGCAGCCACAGCTCATATTCACTTTCCCCCGTGTAAAATTCACGAATGTCCTGGTCGGTTATAAACCCTTTGACTTCTGCAATCTCTAATAACGCACTTAATACCTCTCCTGCTCGACCACCTTCACCTGAAAACAGCATACATACCCTCCTGGTCGGATGGCATCTGCACCCGGGTAGATTGAAGCATTCCTGGCAGTGGTTACCCTTCTTTGTCGAGCAGAGATTTCAGCACAGACAGTCGGGGGTCGACAGGCTCGTCGTCGTGCCGGTGCGGATTTTCGTTGAGATTCTCCCCACATTCAGGGCATAGACCTTTACAATCGGGTTTGCAGACCGGGTTGATCGGAACGTCCAGGAGCATTTCATCCCGGATGAGAGGACTCAGATCGATTTTCTTGTTCTCGGGAAGGATCAGCCCCGAATCGGTGACCGAGTCAGGTGTAAAAGCGTACAGCTCGGTGAAATCGATCTCCAGCGGCAGATCGAACTCGATCAGGCAGCGAGAACACTGCGCCTTGATCGCAGCGCCCATGTTCACCTGTACGAGCAGCCCCTGAGCCGTGCGCGTCACACGCACCGTGCCTTTGAGATCCTTTAGATACAGGTCTGGCGGAAACCAGACTTCCGGAACGTCGAAAGGAAAGTCCCGGGAATAACCTGCTGTCTCATGGACAATAAAACCGACGTTCAGGCGGAATAAATCGTTTGCGTTGGGTATCACGGTAAACTACTCGCTGATTAGACTTTCTATCCCCCATTTCGGTGAGAGCGGGGATGAGTGCAGTCTGCGCAGTCCTTCCGCCGAAGACGGTATGCCCATGTTTTTATTGTTACAGGCCCGCTCTTCTACGACCGGCCGGTTTTGCGTAACGGACAGGGCTGCAGAGATTTGATGTAATATGAGGATTATAACATAGCCAGGAGCACCCATAATGAGACTGCTGCTTGCCACAAACAACAGGCGCAAAATGGCCGAGATCAAAGCCATCCTTTCCGATCTTGACCTGGAGATCCTGACGCCTGCCGATCTCCAGCTCGAGCTGGAAGTGCCCGAAGTCGGTAACACGTATGCGGAAAACGCGGCCCTGAAAGGAGCGGCATTCTGCCGGGCCAGCGGTTTGCCTACCCTGGGCGACGATTCGGGGCTGGAGGTAGAAGCCCTGGACGGGGCGCCGGGGTTATACTCCAACCGTTTTGTACCCATCCCCCATGCAACCGACGCCGACCGGCGGAAATACCTGATCGAACGTCTGCTGGCGCATCCCCGCCCGTGGAAAGCCCGCTTTTGCTGTACGGTCGCACTGGTGCGCCCGGCGGACAACGGTCAGGTGCGCGTGAGCTACCACGAAGGGTTCTGCTACGGCGAGATCATCCCGGAAGAGCGCGGGGAAGGCGGCTTTGGGTACGACCCCATCTTTTATATCCCTGAAGAGGGGCGCACCATGGCGGAACTGGGAATGGAGGTCAAGAACCGCATCAGCCACCGGGGACGGGCAGTTCAGGCGGCAAAGCCGGCACTCGTTGAAATTCTGCAAGGTCGGGCCTGAACTCCTTGCCACCCACGGCGTTTGGGTTATGATAGGCTCGATGCAAACTCCTGACACATCCCCTCTCATCAACTGGATTGCAGCGTCTCTCCGCTGGCTGGTTCTGTTGAGCATGGCTGTATCCCTGGCTCTGCGCGCCCCGCTGCCACCGGTGTTGACCGCGGCGCTGATCCTGGTCGCTGTATGGAATATCCTGCAGAGCACGCTGGCAGCCGCCAACCGCCGGATCGCCGCTCACCCCTTTACCGTCGTGCTCAGCGATGCACTGATCGCCTGGGCCCTTTTTTATTTGTCGGGCCTTTTAAACGGCGGCCTGGGATGGGCCGGGCTGCTGCCGGTGTTCAGCGCCTCTCTTTACTTTCAATATCCAGGCGCTCTGATCGCCTCTGTAGTGAGCGCACTGGGACAGGGCTTGCTGGCCTCCCTGCAGGTCTCCACCCCGGCAGCAGTGCTTTTTGCCATCACCCTGCTCCCCCTGTATTTGTTTACCGGCCTGCTGGTCAGCTTCCTGGGAAAGCAGCTGGTCAGACGGCAGAAGCCCGAACCGAAATCTGCTCCGCCCGAACCCGGCTCAACAGCGAGTTCAGACCAGGAACGCCGCCGGGCGATTTTTAACCTGCTCTCGGCGCTGAGTTCCACGCTGAACTACCAGCGGGTGCTGGACACGGCTGTAGAAATGAGCGCTTCTGCGCTGCTTCCATTCGACCCGACTGCCGCGCAACTGGTCAGCGCAGCCTTCCTGTTTCAGAAAGCAGAACCGGAAGAGACCGTGCTTGCACTCGCCTCGGCCACCGGGATTGCACAGGCCGATTTCCGCACTACCCTGCCCGGCACATCCGGGCTGCTGGGACGCACGATCGATGAAGGCGTCGCACAGCACGCGCGCGATCTGAGCAGCGATCCCGAACTGGGACAGTTGATCTCGCTGCATGCCTGCAATTCGGCATACTGCATCCCGCTGCGAACCGGACTGGACACCTGCGGCGTGCTCTTATTTGCCCACCCCAAAGCGAGCTTCTTCAGCCCTGAAATCCGCGAGGTGCTCGATCTTGTAGGCAAACAGGCCACGGCGGCACTGGATAACGCCAGCCTGTACCAGGATCTGGCACAGGAAAAAGAGCGTATGATGGAGCTTCAGGAAGAAACGCGCAAAAAAATGGCCAGCGACCTGCACGATGGGCCGACGCAGTCGGTGGCGGCCATGGCCATGCGGGTCAATTTCGCCCGCCGGCTGATCGAACGCGATCCGAAGGCCGCAGCAGAAGAGCTGTATAAAATCGAAGACCTGGCGCGCCGGACAACGAAAGAGATCCGTCACATGCTCTTCACCCTGCGCCCGCTGGTCCTCGAATCACAGGGGCTGATCCCGGCGCTGCAGTCGATGGCCGACAAGATGGCCGAAACCTATAACCAGAAGGTGCTGATCCAGGCGGATCCCAGCCTGGTGGAGCGGCTGGAGATGAATAAACAGGGCGTTATTTTTTACCTGGCCGAAGAGGCGGTGAACAACGCCCGCAAACATGCTCAGGCGGAGCACATCTGGGTGGCGTTAAAACAGGTTGTCGATGGGCTGGCCATGCTCGAAATCGCCGATGATGGCGTCGGTTTTGACGTGGAGGCGGTAAAAGCTTCTTATGAATCGCGCACCAGCCTGGGCATGGTGAACATGCGCGAACGCACCGAACTGCTGAACGGCAGGCTGAATATTCTCTCCTCACCCGGTCACGGTACACGGGTTCAGGTTTTCATACCTCTAAACGAAGAAACTGCCGACCGTCTGCGGCGAGGGTTATGAGTGAGCCCCGTCCGGCCTCAGAAGAGGCGCTGCGTATACGGCGGTATGTGAGGCGAGCAGCCTTTTTCCTGGGCGTCGCGCTGCTGATCTGGCTCCCCATGGAAAACAGCAGCATCCTGTGGCCCCTGCTTTTTGCTCTGGCAGGCTCCATTCTGGGGGTCGTGCGTGCGCTAACCCCTCCGCCGCGGACCGGCGGCTGGCGCTGGCTGCTGTATGCCCTGGCCGGGATGCTGGCCGGGCTGGCTGTTACGCCGCTGGCCATTTTTATCATGGCCTTCAAAAGCGGCCTTCACGGGCATGGAGCACCCGATTTCTCCCCTGGACAGGTGATTTCAGTCATCAACCGCACACCGTGGTGGGTAATTTCCGGCACACTGACCGGCGCAGGATGCGGATTAATGCGTAAAATTAAGGACAGCAGCTTGAAGCCCGCACAACAGCAGGGCGACCGTCCTCCATTGTGAAAAGGTGCTGAACAACGATGCCAATCGCTGATGAGATTTATTACCAGTTATCTGAGGGGTGTGCAGAAGGCCAGCGCCCCCCAGTGGTGCTGATCCACGGTGCCGGAGGAAACCTTTTATACTGGCCGCCAGAAATCCGGCGTCTGCCTGGCTACCGCGTTTATGCCCTGGATCTGCCCGGGCATGGAAAGTCGGAAGGCCGCGGCCAGCAGTCCGCCCAGGGATATGCCCGGGCTGTTCTGAATTGGTTCGAGTCTGTCGGGCTGCACAGCGCCGTGGTGGTAGGGCACTCGATGGGCTGTGCAGTTGCGTTATCGATGGCTCTGGATCACCCGGAGCATGTGCTGGCGCTGGTGCTGGTCGGAGGGGGCGCAAGGCTGCGCGTCGCACCCGAATTTCTGGAGGGTACCTCCAGCACCACTACCTTTCACAGCACGGTTGAGAAAATTGTCGCCCGTTCATTCAGCCCGCAGAGCCCGCCGCGCCTGAGCGAGCTGGCGGCTGCCCGCATGGCGGAGACCCGCGCGAGTGTGCTGCACGGAGACTTCATCGCCTGCGACAACTTCGATGAGACCGCCCGCATCGCGGAGATCCAGCAGCCGACGCTGGTCATCAGCGGTGCAGATGACCAGATGACCCCCGTTCGCTACGGCCAGTACCTGGCAAACTGCATTCCAAACGCTAAGCTGGAGGTGATCCCCAACGCCGGGCACATGATGATGCTGGAGCAGCCGGCTGCAGTCGCTGCTGCAATGCACAACTTCCTCGAAAACCTGCCGTATTGAGCCTCTTGCTTATTTACCCGTGTTTGTGTATAATCTCGTTCGCTCGGGCGGATAGCTCAGCTGGTTAGAGCGTTGCGTTGACATCGCAAAGGTCGTAGGTTCGAGTCCTATTCCGCCCACTGCAAGGCCGCATTTTGGTGCGGCCTTTTTTTCTGCCGGTTTGCGGCTGATATCTGGCCTGTTCAACAGGCAAAGCCAGCTTAACTCAGGCGTAACACGCTCCTGAGTATCATGAGCCCCAACGCGCAGCGTTCACCGCACCGGCTTTGCGAACCTGCGAATAGGAAATATGGCCTGAATATTGCAGCGCTGTCCTTGACAAGATAGTTTTCATTTGCTACCATGGACAACGCTGCCTGCGAGCTTGTCCGACAATACTGCATAACGGACGAAGACAAAGGAGATTCACAACATATGCTCAAACTCCGGTCGCTTTCGATCGTTGCTGTGTTCAGCATCGCACTCGGCTTCATGTTAATGGCTGCTTCAAAACCCGAAAAAGCGAACCTGGTACGGCTGACCGTTATCAACCACAGCAACGACGACATGACCCTCAAGCTGGTAGGTCCTAAAAAGTACACCCTGACAATCGAAGCAGAAGAAAAGCGCGTTTTCACCGTCCCCCAGGGGGATTATTCTTACACGGTAAAAGCATGCAGCGTGACGGCCGACAGCACCATCAGCCTCACCAAACACAAAAAACTGGTGATGCCGGTTTGCGGCGGCAGCGTCCCTCATGCCCAGGGGAATGAACAGATTATCGACCTTTCCACGCATATACGCATGGTGAAAATCCACATTGGCAATCAGGCCCCCACTCGCACCCTGGCCTTTCTGGCCGGCCCTTCCGACTATATCTTTTCCATCGACAGCGGTGAAATGAAAGAATATGTCGTCGCCAAGGGAGACTACACCGTGCGCTACTATGCTTGCGGAAAATCCGCCGTTGAGACGTTCAGCGCAGCGAAAGGTTCGATTCTGGCGCTCAGCTGTCCCTGACATCCTGCTTGCACTCTAAAAAATACACAGGTATAATTAGAGCAAATCGATCTAAGAACACCGGCGTTGACCGGGACGAGTAACCGGGTCTGGGACCCTACAGGGAAGGGAGTCATGACTGAGAGCTCCCCGGGACTGCACAGAAGTGCCTTCCCACCCGGCGAAAACCCCCCGCGAGCCTGACCCCGAACGATCCTTTCCGGGAGGGATCCAGTAAGGGAAACGGTAGGCCCCGTTACCGGCCCAAAGAGATGACCTGGTCTTCCGGGTCAATCTGGGTGGAACCGCGAATTTTACTCTCGCCCCAGTGCGGCGGGAGTTTTTTTATTCTCCCGCCTGGAGTATCTCTTCTGTAAAGGGTTCACAGAAGAATGCAATCATCGATTGATTCTGGAACGGAGAAGCAGTTATGAACGACAAGAAACAAGAACGCTATGAAGATAGTGATCTGTATAAAATCCGCCACTCCGCCGCGCATGTGATGGCGCAGGCGGTGCTGGAATTGTTCCCTGAGGGGAAAATTGCCATCGGCCCGCCGATCGAAGACGGCTTCTATTACGACTTCGATCTGCCCCGCCCGCTGACGCCGGATGACCTGCAGGTGATCGAAAAACGCATGCGCCAGATCATCGCTGGACGGCACGAATTCCAGAAGCAGGTTGTTTCGGCAGAAGAAGCACGCCAGATGTTCAAAGACCAGCCCTATAAGCTGGAGCTGATCGCCGGGCTGGAGCAGGGCGGCAAGGACGAGTACGGCAATCCCATCGCCGAAAAGCCGGAGATCTCGATCTACAAGCACGATACGTTTGTAGACCTGTGCCGGGGTCCCCACGTGGAGAACACGGGTAAAATCAACCCTTCCGCGATTAAGTTGATGAGCGTAGCCGGGGCGTACTGGCGGGGAGATGAAAAGAATCCCATGCTGCAGCGCATTTACGGAACGGCCTGGCGCACGCCTCAGGAGCTGGAAGAGTATCTCTGGCGGCTGGAAGAGGCGAAAAAGCGTGATCACCGCCGGCTGGGCAAAGAACTGGGCCTGTTCCACTTTTCCGAGGACATTGGCCCGGGCCTTCCGCTGTTCACGCCCAAAGGCGAGATCTTGCGGCACCTGATGGAATCGTACGTGCGTGATTTGCAGACGAAGTACGGCTACCAGCACGTGTGGACGGGGCATGTCGTCAAAGAAGACCTGTACAGGCGCTCGGGTCACTACGACAACTACCGGGACTCGATGTTCCCGGCCATGGTGGACGAGAATGTCGTCTTCCGCCTGAAGCCGATGAACTGCCCGAGCCATATGACGCTGTACAAGGAGATGGGCATCCACTCTTACCGTGAGCTGCCGCTGCGCTTTGCCGAGTTCGCCACGCTCTACCGCTATGAGAAGACGGGCGAGCTGACGGGCCTGACGCGGGTGCGGGCGCTCACGCAGGATGACGCCCACATCTTCTGCACGCCCGAACAGATCGAGAGCGAATTCTCGCTGTGCCTGAAGCTGATTCGCGAGGCGCTCGACCGCTACCGCTTCAAGGATTACAAAGTCCGCCTGTCGCTGCGCGGTGAGGGCGGAAAATACGTCCAGGACGACGAAAAATGGAGCCGCGCTGAGGCTGCCCTGCGTTCCGCGCTGGATAAAAACCAGGTGGAATACTTTGAGGCCAGCGGCGAGGCGGCGTTCTACGGACCGAAAGCAGACTTCCTGGCGCGCGATGTGCTGGGCCGCGAGTGGCAGCTCTCCACGATCCAGGTAGACTTCATCCAGCCCGCCCGCCTGGGCTGCAGCTATGTAGGTGAGGACGGCCAGGAGCACACGCCCGTGGTGCTGCACCGGGCTGTGACGGGAACGACGGAGCGCTTCCTGGGTGTGCTGATCGAGCACTTTGCTGGAGCATTCCCGGTCTGGCTGTCGCCGGTGCAGGCCGTGCTGATCCCGATTGCAGACCGCCACCTGGACTATGCCCGTGAAGTGGCCGGCCGCCTGGCGCAGGCAGGGGTGCGCGTGGAGGTGGACGATCGCAGCGAGCGCATGAACGCCAAGATCCGCGACGCGCAGAAGCAGAAAATCCCTTACATGCTGGTGGTAGGCGATAAGGAGGTCGAAAACGGAGCCGTGGCCGTGCGCATGCGCTCGGGTGAAAACCCCGGCCCGATGCCGGTGGAGGCCTTCCTGGAGCGCCTGCAGCAGGACATTGAAAGCGGCGATTAGCCGCAGGTCCCTGCAGCACACACAGCACCTCTGGACGGCAGTGACCCTGCCGTCCAGAGGTGAAAAAATCTGTTAGAATCTGCAATCTGTAGTTGACGATTCGCTTTTTCTTTGGTATCATGCCACACACTGGACCCTTCAAACCAGTCAGTATTTTGATTCGATATTGATCGAGAGGAGTGAATTATCAGCGCATCAGATTATCGCGTGAATGACGCCATACGGAGCCCGCAGGTCCGTTTGATTGGGCCCGATGGTGAAAACATAGGCGTGGTTTCGATTGAAGAAGCCCGGCGTGTGGCTCGGGATGCAGAGCTGGATCTGGTCGAGGTAGCACCGACCGCGAATCCCCCGGTCTGCAGAGTGATGGACTTTGGAAAGTTCATCTACGAGCGAGCCAAAAAAGAGCGTGAAGCACGCAAAGCACAAACCAAAATTGAGGTCAAAGAAATCCGCATCCGTCCGAAGACGAACGAACACCACCGTGATTTGAAAGTGCGGGATGCCCGCCGGTGGCTGGAAGACGGGATGAAGGTGAAAGTACGGGTGCGTTTCCGCGGCCGGGAGATCAGCTACCCAGAGATCGCTCTGGATGATCTGAAAGCTATCGCCGAGGATTTATCAGACATTGCCGTCGTCGAACAGGCCCCAGGCCTGGAAGGACGCACAATGCTCATGGTCCTGGCGCCGGGTAAAAACGTAAAGAAAAAGTAGGTTTACAGCGCTGCTAACAATCTTCTAGAATTTTCCTATGTTTATATCCGCGGATGAAGGTTGTCCGCGGTATTTTGTGTGAGAGGAGACCAACCGTGCCCCGCAAGCCAAGAGATGGAAAGTACAAGCTGAAGACGCATAAGGCTACAGCGAAACGCTTTCGCGTGACCGGGACGGGCATGCTGGTGCGAACGAAAGGTGGCAAAAGCCACCTGCGCCGCCGCACATCGAAGCGCACAAAGCGCTTATTCGATGAGATGATCCCTGTGAAGGGTCGCGGCATTGTCAAGCGCGTTCACCGGCTGGCCCCCAACATGAAGTAGAACGGTGTATTTCGCTGCAGCGGCGTGCACCTGAACAGGCAGCACGTCCCAACCATTAACAATTCATTTTATCCACCTTATTGTTGCGGCCGTTGGGTGTTCGCAACGGGCAGCAGGTTTACCAACCACCGCTGCCGGCGCCCAGGGGTTCGCAGGAGAGTAGATTATGGCTCGTGTAAAGACTGGCGTTGTTCGCCGCCAGCACCACAAAAAAGTATTAAAACTGACCAAAGGTCAGTTCGGAACTCGCCACCGCCTTTTCCGGCGCGCCAATGAGGCCATGCTCAAGAGCCTCTGGTACGCTTATCGCGACCGGCGCACCCGCCGGCGCGATCTGCGCCGCCTGTGGATCGCTCGCATTAACGCGGCCGCGCGCCTGAACGGTACCACCTACAGCCGGCTGATCCACGCCATGAAAGTCAGCCGCATCGCCATCAACCGCAAGATGCTGGCCGACCTGGCAGTGCGCGATCCTGAAACCTTCCGCGCGGTGGTTCAAAAAGCGCAGTCAGCTTAAACGTATCCTACCTGCGAAAATAACGGGATGCTCCAGTACGGGGCATCCCGTTTTCGATTCCGCCCCCAGTCTCACCCACCCCATGGCAGGATGCGCTGTATAGTATAATCACGCCAGAAAGGTGGATGAGATGGCTGTAAAAAACGACCAAAATATTACGATCTCGTCGCGCACTCGATTTCTCAATGAACTGACCCTGCGAATTAAGCTGATCGCCCGGCTGGTGGCCGACCGGCGGGTCAGCCCCTTCGCCAAGATCTTACCCATCGGAGCGCTGGTCTATCTTATTTTCCCGGATTTGATCCCCACTCCTGTGGATGATGCCCTGCTGCTCTGGTTAAGCAGCTATCTCTTCGTTGAGCTCTGCCCTCCCGAGGTGGTGGAAGAGCATATGAACGCCCTGAAGAAATCGATTCCCGGCGGATGGAAAGACCCTGACCAGGGGGAAGACGAGATCATCGACGCAGAGTACTGGGAAAGACCCTGAAGGCCGGAGACTGGCTTTCGGACGGCATTTCTCTTTTACCGGACAGGGGGATGATTCAGCCTGCGCTTTAAAGGCACAGCAGCCGCAGCACCCCGGTTTTAACTTTTCACGCCCACAGCAAGAGGTTTCATGCGCAAAAAATCACTTTTGATCTACGCAGCTCTGCTGGTTCTCTTTCTATTGGTCCTGACAGGCTGCTCTGAAACGCCGCCAGACACCCCGCCTGCCGGCGTAGAAACCCCGGCAGTCCCTACCGTGAATGAGGCGCCGCAGGAGACGGTGGACAGCCCGACCGCGGAACCCAGCCCCACAACCCTTCTGCCTGAACCCACGCCGGGCGTTGAAAACACGCCGGAGCCGGCGCCCACGACCGCTGAACCACCTGCTGTGCAGAACGCCGCCCAAATGCCCGACCCACAGGCCTTTCAATGGCAGCTCGTTACAGAAGGCCTCCAGGCGCCGATTGGGATCGCCAGTGCTGGCGACGGTTCAGGACGGCTTTTTATCCTTGAACAGGCGGGGGTGATCCGCATGATTCAGCAGGACCAGCTCCTCCCCGAACCCTTCCTCGACATCCGTGATCGCGTCGGCAGCAGGGGATCTGAACAGGGGCTGCTGGGGCTGGCTTTCCATCCCAGCTACGAGGAAAACGGCTTTTTCTACGTGAACTATACGGACCGGGATGGCAGCACCGTCATCGCCCGCTTCAGCGTCGATCCCGGTGACCCCAATCGCGCCGATCCGGACAGCGAATCCCGTCTCCTGCAGGTCCAGCAGCCATTTGCCAATCACAACGGCGGAGCGCTGGCTTTTGGCCCGGACGGGTTTCTGTACCTGGGCCTGGGAGACGGCGGCTCCGGGGGCGATCCGCTGGGGAACGGACAGTCGCTGCAAACGCTGCTGGGGAAAATCCTGCGCATCGACGTGGACGGCGCCGAGCCCTATTCGATCCCGGCGGATAATCCCTTTGCGGGTGGCGGCGGCCTGCCCGAAATATGGGCCTACGGCCTGCGCAACCCCTGGCGCTTCTCTTTCGACCGCCTGAGCGGTGATCTCTACATCGCTGATGTAGGCCAGAATTCATTTGAGGAAATCGACTTCCAGCCTGCCGGCAGCCCGGGCGGCCAGAATTATGGCTGGAATATCATGGAAGCCTTCGAGTGCTTCCGGCCGGCGAACTGTGATCAGAGCGGCCTGGTCCTGCCGGTCGCTTCTTACCCAACGCACGAAGCCGGCAACTGCTCGGTTACTGGCGGCGTGGTCTACCGGGGGAGCCTGCCCGAGTGGCAGGGTATATATCTTTTCGGCGATTACTGCTCCGGGCGCGTCTGGGGGCTGCTGAGGGGCGAGCAGGATGCGTGGGAGCAAACGCTGCTGTATGAGAATGTAGCCCGCATCACTTCCTTCGGCGAGGACGAGCAGGGTGAAGTGTATCTGACGGGCCATGAAGGCACAATTTACCGCCTGAGCCCCCGCTGAAAACGGTTTGCGATAAATGAGATCATCCATATGAAACACACCCACGACCGGCTCTCCATCCTCCGCGTTTTTCTGGTCCTGTCGCTGGCTGCTGCGGCCTGCCGGGCTGTAATACCTGATGGTGGAACTCTCACACCCACCCCGATCATGGATGTGTTCACGACCCCTTCACCCGAAGCGGCGCCATCCAGCACAGCCGCACAGGACGACCAGCCGGCAGCCGGCGCCCCCACGCAAACCGCCGCACCCACACCTCAGACCGGGCAGCCCACCAGAGAATCCGGACTGCCCGACCCGCAGCTGGTGAACCAGTACGATATCCAGGCAGCGATCGATTTTGAAGCGCTGACCTTTGAAGGCCGGCAGAGCGTAACCTATATCAACACTGAAGATACCGCGCTCGATGCGCTGTATTTTCGCCTGCTCCCCAACGGCGGTTCCAGCTACGGGGACGGCAGCCTGGAGATCGAGCAGGCCGTTGTGAACGGCCAGGCGGTCTCCGTTGAGCGCTCAGAAGATGGCCTGATCGCGGCGGTGCCTCTCTCTGCTCCGCTTCAGCCTGGCGAGCAAACACAGGTAGAACTCGCGTTTCGCGGAGAGGTGCCGCGCGAGTTCGGCGGGGGCTACGGAATCTACAACTTCAGTGATGAGGTCATGACCCTGGCCGGATGGTATCCCATCCTGGCGGTTTTCGATGCTGACGGCTGGAACCTGGATCCGGTGTCCTCCATCGGCGATTCGGTGTACAGCGACATCGCTTATTACCAGGTCAGCGTGCAGATCCCCCGGGACCTCCTGCTGGTCGCCACCGGTACGGTGACCGAAACACAGGAAAACGGCGATGAGATCACCTATACGCTGGAGAGCGGGCCGGTGCGCGATTTCTTCATGGCCCTGAGCCCCATTTTCAAACGGCAGTCCGCCGAGGTGGACGGTATCACAGTGAACTCCTACTACCTGCCCGGAAGCGAGCGAGGCGGACGCAAAGCCCTGGAAGTAGCAATTGATTCACTGCGGATTTTTAACCAGCAGTTTGGCCCCTACCCGTACACCGAGCTGGATATCGTTCAGTCGCCGATGCGCTATGCGGCCGGGGTTGAATTCCCCGCCATCATCCTGATCGGTGATTTTCTGTACGATAACCCCGAGCGAGATTTCTTCTCCATCGCCACCTCCCACGAAGTAGCCCACCAGTGGTGGTACAACGTGGTCGGCAATGACGTCTTCGACGAACCCTGGCTGGACGAGGCCCTGACATCGTATTCGTCTTCCCTGTATTATGAGTTCAACTTCAACCCACAGTCGTATCAAAGCCTGATCGACAGCTGGCAGTTCGAATATCTGGAGGCTGCCCGCCAGGGGGCGGACGATGTGGTCACCCAGACGCTGCAGCATTTCGAAGAAAAACCGAACCCGGGCGTTTACAGTGTGGTCGTGTATACCAAGGGCGCGCTGTTCTTTCACGCCCTGCGGGAGGAGATCGGCGACGAGGCGTTCTTCACCGGTCTGCAGACTTATTACGATCAATATCGCTTCAGGACCGCCACCACGGAGGACCTGCTCGCTGTCTTTGAAGACGCTGCAGGGCAGGAGCTGGACCCGCTGTTTCAGGAATGGCTCTACTCAGCGCAGGTCCCTGCATCGCTGGATGAGCGCCGCTGAGCGATGGGAAAATTATCTCCCCTGCCCCAGTCTGTCAGCCGTGGTTCGCACCGGCCCTGCGGTGAAATTTTTTCTGTCTTTCTCCTTGACACGATCCAAAAAAGCGTGTAAACTCGCCAGCGTTTGATTGACTCTAACGAAAGGAGAGCGCACTTCATGAGCAAAGATATACGCATCATGATCAAGGTTTCCAGCCCCATCTCTGATGGCGTGGTTGTGCCTTCGCGGAGTGCGCCTGCCGATCGTTAGCTCACCTTTATGAGGATGACGCGGCCACAGGTGCACTCCAGACCTGTGGCCGTTTTCATTTGTCTATGCCGCTCCGGCCACGGGTCCCCCTCGTGGCCGTTTTTGTTTCTTAGGGAATGCCTGCTCAAGAAGGAGGCCAGAATGTCTACGGCTGTCCTCGTAAAGAATGTCAAAAAGACTTTTGGGAATTACAACCTTCCCAACTGGAAAAACTTCACCCGCACCACCGGCCGTCCGGCGCTGCCCCCAAGGCCGGTGACGGTGCTGGATGATGTTTCCTTTCAGGTTGCGCAGGGAGAAATTTTCGCCATCCTGGGTTCCGGTGGAGCGGGCAAGTCTACCCTGATCCGCATGCTGGCCGCGCTGCTGCGCCCCGACAGCGGCTGCATCAAGGTTTTCGGCTGGGATGTCGTTCACCAGGCTGCCCAGGTGCAGCGCCTGATCAACCCGCTGTGGATGGACGCCAGCTTCTTTCAAAACATCTCCATGCTGGAGAACCTGGCCTACAGTCTGCGGCAGAGCAGCCTGAACGGCCAGGAACTGCGCCGCCGTATACTGGAAATACTGGCCAGGCTGGGTGTGAACGAAGAGCAGGCCGCTCTACCAATGGAAGCGCTGCCGCGGGCCGTTGTGCAAAAAGCCGCCCTGGCACGCGCGCTGCTCTCGCGCCCGCGCCTGCTGCTGCTCGACGAGCCCACTGCGGGGCTGGACTTCTACTCCAAACAGGACATTTACCAGACCCTGCGTGAGCTGCGCAGCGAACAGGACCTGACCATCGTGGTGGCGACCCGCCAGCGCGCCGAAGCTGAGGCGTTCAGCGATCGCTTTGCTGTGCTCCAGGGCGGGCGCATCGCCGCCCTGGAAACTCCCCAAAAAGCAGACGGGGGAGTCCACCAGGGTGAAGAAGTCTCCCTGAAAGAACTTTACTGGACCCACCGGCGTGAAGATTCGCTGGTGGAGTGCTGAAACGGCAGGGCGGGCGGACCTTAATCCGCCCACCTGCCAGACCATCATAATGAGGAGAAATCCGGATGATGATTAATGCACAGCTTTTTGAAGGAGAGAAAATCCGTCTCACCCCGGTCGATCTGGAGAGGGATCCCCAGGCCATCGCGGGCTGGTTTCATGACTCCGAATTCTTGAGCATGTTGAACCTGCCGCTTACCCTGCCGCGTTCGCCTTCACAGATCAAAAAAGCCTACGAAGAAATCGAAAAAGAGCAGGATGAAAAAAGCAGCGTCTTCAATTTCATGATCCGCCGCAAAGAAGAGGATAATAACACCGGGGGTACGCTGGTCGGTTTTGCACGCATTTTTGAAATCGAATGGTCGAATGCCACCGGGCAGATCATGCTGGGGATCGGCGATGCACACAGCCGCGGAAAGGGATACGGCAGTGAGGCGCTGCGGCTGCTGCTCGACTATGCCTTCACGGAGATCAATTTCCACCGTCTGGGTGCGCGCATCCCCGAATACAACGAGATCGCCCTGCACACCTTCGAGAAAGCAGGGTTCACGGTAGAGGCTCGCTCCCGCGAAGCCCTGAACCGCTACGGCCGGCACTGGGACCTGATTCTGCTGGGCCTGCTGCGCCCTGAGTGGGAGAAGACCCGGTAAGCAGAACGGTCACCTGACGGAGGAAAGGAAAGATGGAAACAATGAATAAAAACCTGTTCCATGGTGAATTGGTGCGCCTGACCCTTGAAGACGCCGATCGCGTGGCCGCGGCTTTCTCCCGCTGGGGCCAGGACATGGAGTATGCACGCCTGCTGGACAGCGGTCCGGTACGTCTGTTTTCATCATCGATCATGCGCCAGTGGATTGAGAAAGAGTATCTCGGGGATAACCCCGGCATGGTCAACTTTTTCATTCGCACCCTGGCGGACGACCGGCTGATCGGCTTTATCGGATTGGGCGGCATCCACTGGAATCACGGGGACGCTTTCGTTGGCATCGGCATTGGAGAGCGTGAATACTGGGGGAAGGGTTACGGCACAGACGCCATGCGGGTGCTGCTGCGCTTCGCCTTTGAAGAGCTGAACCTGCACCGGGTATCGCTCACCGTATTTGAATACAACCCGCGCGCCATCCGTTCGTATGAAAAAGCCGGGTTTGCTGTGGAAGGCCGGGTTCGTGAGTTCGTGCACCGAGGCGGGCGGCGCTGGGACATGATCTGCATGGGAATTCTACGCCGTGAATGGGAGCAGATGCAGCGTGTTAGCGCAGTAACACAGCAGGAGGCGGCATGAGCATACAGGCTGTGATCTGGGATGTCGGCGGCGTACTGCTGCGCACCGAGGACCGTGGTCCGCGCACTGCGCTCGCCAGGCGCTTTGGCATGACCTATGAAGAAATCGATGAACTGGTGTTTGGCTGCGAGACCGCCCTCCAGGCAGCCGAAGGAAAAATCGACGTGTCGGCTCACTGGGAGAACGTATGTCGCCAGCTTAACCTGCCCCCGGAGGAGGCCAGCACACTGCAGGAAAGCTTCTGGGGCGGCGACCGTATGGACGAAGAGCTGGTCACTTTCATCCGGGGACTGCGTCCGCGCTACCGCACGGCTCTATTGAGCAACGCCTGGTCGGATATGCGTTCAGTGCTGGACAGGAAGTGGAAAATCCTGGACGCGTTCGATGACGTCTTCATTTCCTCGGAGATCGGGCTGGTCAAACCCGATCCGCGCATCTACATCTATGTCGCCGAGAAAATGGGAATCGAACCCGGGCAGGCGGTGTTTATCGACGATTTCAAAGAAAACGTCGACAGCGCGCTCAAGGTTGGCTTCCACGGCGTCCATTTTCAAAACCCGGCTCAGGCCATACAGGATGTACGGAAAGTTCTTGAGGAACACTCCTGACGATGCACTGGCGCCGGACAGCGATGCTGGTAGGGCCGTTTCGTTGATCGAGGGAGATTAGAGGATGAATGATTTACTTCCGCCTGAATACATGATTCGCCGCCCCACGATGGAGGATCTGGCGGCTGTCACTCACCTGGTGCGCCTGTATGACCTGCAGCAGGATGGCGAGACAACGTTCACTGAAAACGACATGGGAGAAGAGTGGGAGAAACCGCGCTTCCGCCTGGATGAAGACGCCTGGGTAATCTGCGCACCCGGCGAGGACGGCGCCCCCCTGGTGGTTGGATATCAGGAAGTGTGGAACCGCAAAGATCATGCCTTCCTTCAGGGGGATGGCTACGTGCACCCCGACTTCAACGGGCGAGGCATTGGCACCACCCTGCTGCGCCTGGCTGAGGCCCGGGCAAGAGAGCATATCCCTCTGGCCCCGGAGGAGGCGCGAGTGTACATCCGGAACGGCGTTTCAGGCTCCGACCCGGCTGCGCGCGAGCTGCATGAAAACGAGGGCTATGTACCGGTGCGCTACTTCTGGAAGATGCAGGTCGAACTGAAAGAAGCACCGCCAGAGCCGGAATGGCCGCATGGCATCCGGCTGCAGCCATTCCGGGCCGGACAGGATGAACGCCGGGTGTTCGACGCCATGGAAGAGGCTTTTCGCGATCACTGGTGGCATATACCGTGGGATTACGACTGGTGGTGCCGGCGCTGGTTCGATGACGACACCTTTGACCCGGGCCTGTGGTTCATCGCGGTGGACGGCGAGGAGATCGCCGGAGGCGCGCTGTGTACGTACCGCGAGCAGACGGGCTGGGTCGCCACACTGGGCGTACGGCGGCCCTGGCGCCGGATGGGGCTGGGCCTGGCCCTGCTGCGAATGGCCTTCGGGGCGTTTTACCAGCGGGGAACCCGTACAGTGGCACTGGGCGTGGACGCCGGCAACCCCACCGGGGCCACACGGCTGTACCAGAAAGCAGGTATGCAGGTGGCTGTGGAAAATGTGCTTTACGAGAAAGAGCTGCGGCCGGGGGTTGAGCTGGTCGCAGCCGGTGAAAGCTAACGGCAATAACGAGGAGATGTTCGATGTATATCGAAAAGCAGCCCGAGGCTGTTGACCTGGGCGAGGGTCTGGTCCTGCGGCGGGCAACCCGAGCAGATTGTGAAGCGCTGGCCGAGTTCAACGGCCGCATTCATGTAGATGAAGAATCGGATTTTAACGAACGCATCGCTGCGTGGACGCGCGACATGATGAGCGAGTCGCACCCTACACTGCAGCCTGCCGATTTCGTGCTGGTAGAGGATACGCGGGCGCGCAAGGTCGTTGCTTCCATGAACCTGATCTCGCAAACCTGGGTTTATGAAGGTATCCCGATTCGCGTTGGCCAGCCCGAAGTCGTCGGCAGCCTGCCCGGATACCGTCGTCGCGGGCTCGTGCGCCAGATGTTCTCGCTCATCCACCGCATGAGCGAAGAACGCGGCGAAATCATGCAGGGCATCTCGGGCATCCCGTATTACTACCGCCAGTTCGGATACGAAATGGCGGTCGACATGGGGGGAGGGCGCTCCGGCTATCTACCCCAGGTGCCCAAACTGGCCGAAGGCCAGCAGGAACCCTACCGCTTCCGGCCCGCCGGGGAAGATGACCTGCCCTTTATCGCCCGGTTGTACGAACGGGCGGGCAGGCGCTATCTGCTGCGCTGCGTCCGGGACATGGAGGCGTGGAAATATGAGCTGAACGGCCGCAACGAGCAGAACCACAACCGTGTGGAATTGAAGGTGATCGAGGACGCCGGGTCTGGAAAGGCGGTTGGTTACCTGGCCGCAGCGCCCTGGCTGTGGGGCAGCAGGTATATGGCTCTGGATTTCGAAATTGAATCTGGTTATTCGTGGGCGGCGGTGGCCCCAAGCGTCATCCGCTACCTGTTCGCACAGGGTAAAGAAAAAGCGCAGGCGGCCGGAACACCGGACGTGTTTGCAGCGTTCTCCTTCTGGCTGGGCGGCAGCCATCCTGTTTATGACGTCATACCCAATCACCTGCCCGAAGTCCGCCAGCCATACGCCTGGTATGTACGCGTCCCCGACCTGCCCCGGTTCATCCAGCAAATCCGGCCTGCCCTGGAAGCGCGCCTCTCAGACTCTCACCTGTCAGGCTACAGCGGCGAGACCAAAATCAGCTTCTACCGCAGCGGGCTGCGCCTGGCGTTCAGAGATGGTCACATGGATGCAGTCGAGAACTGGCAGCCGGAGCCCCACGGCCATTCCGGCGACGCGGCTTTCCCGGGCCTGACCTTTCTGCAGCTGCTGTTTGGCCACCGCACCCTTGACGAACTTCGCTACGCGTTTCCCGACTGCTCGTATCGAAACGATGAGACCTATGCCCTGTTAAAGGTGCTGTTCCCTCGAAAACCGTCTTTCATCTGGGCAATTTCCTGATAAAATTCCCTGTCTTCAGGGTCCGCTGCAGGAGCGGCCTTCCTCTGGAGCAGAACCCGGAGGCAAATTTCGATCACACCCCGGCAGGTTCGCCCACAGCAGCACCCGGCGAACCTGCCGGCGCGAGGCCGTTTATGATTCGCCTGGGCGTATTATCCGATACCCACGTCCCCGACCGTTCGCGCCGCCTGGATCCCCAGATTCTGGCCCGCTTCAAGGAACTCAAAGTCCACGCTATCCTGCACGCCGGCGATGTCTCATCCCCGGCGGTGCTGCGAGATTTAGAAGAAGTCGCTCCAGTGCACGCGGTGCGCGGTAACCGGGACTGGTTCTTACTGTACTCACTGCCGGCTGAACTCCGGCTGAATTTCTATGGAGTCCCTGTGCTGCTCACCCACGGCCACGGGGATCTGCTCACCTACCTGCGCGACCGGGTTTACTTCAAGCGCCACGGCTACCAGCTGCAGCGCTACCAGACGCGCATCGCCAGCGACTATCCAGACAGCCGGGTCATCATCTTTGGCCACACTCATCACGCGCTGAACCTGTGGGTGGACGGCCGGCTGCTCTTCAATCCCGGCTGTGCCCATCTCCCCAATGAAATCAACGATCCCCCCAGCATCGGATTCATTCAAATCCATCCTGAGGGGACCGTAAAAGCAGAGCTGATCTGCCTGGATCACTAGACGGCAGCGTTCACCGTGGCATACACCGGTGTGAGCCAGTGCCTGTATTTCGGATTCCGGCCGCGCACCACATCATCGAACAGAGCGCGCAGGCGGGTGGTGATGGGCCCCATGGTGCCGCTGCCCACCGGGCGGTGATCCACACGGGTTACGGCGGTGATCTGTGCAGCAGTGCCGGTCATGAAGAACTCATCGCAAAGGTACACCTCCGTACGGTCGATGGGTCGCTCGACCACCGGCAGGCCAAGTTCACCGGCCAGCTCGATCACCGTACGACGGGTGATGCCCTCCAGGATATTCTCGGTCACTGCGGGCGTGATCAGCACGCCGTCCCGGATCATAAAAATGTTTTCGGCACTGCCCTCAGATACGTGCCCGTCCTGGTTCAGGACCAGCGCCTCATCAAAACCAGCGCGCATGGCGTCTGTCTTAATGAACGCAGAGTTGGCGTACGCGCCGCTGATCTTCCCCCGAGCGGGGATCATGTTGTCGTCGATCCGCCGCCAGGACGAAAACGTGACATGCGCGTTGGTGTCGTTGGCGACGTACAGGTGGAACGGTAAAGCTGTGATGGCGATCTCGTCGGTCAGATCGTGCAGGCGCACACCGATGATCTCATCTGCTTTGTACGCCAGCGGGCGGATATAGACATCACACCGGTAGCCTTCGGTTTTCAGCAGGTCGATGGTGATCTGCGTCAGGCTTTCGGGTGTATGGCTGGTCTCCATACACAGCAGTTTTGCCGAACTCAAAAAACGCCGGTAATGGTCGAGCGGCCGGAAGATGAAGAGTTCTTCTTCATCCGGATTCCAGTAACCCCGGACTCCTCCAAATGCAGCCGTTCCATAGTTCAAAGCATGTGTTAATACCCCCACCCTGGCTTCAGAGTAAGGAACAATCTTGCCCTTAAAGTAGGCGTAATTCGGAAGCGGCATAGATCCTGTCTCCTTTTTCGCTATTCCAGAAGCCTCTGAATGCGATTATATCATCCCTACCCTGTCCGAATTGGGCAGCGCGTGGGACAAACAAATGCGCCGCTCACGAAGAGCGGCGCATCTCGGCTTTAAAACTTTCCAGAGCGGCAATAGGAGTCGGGTCGACCCCGTAGGCAAGGGCCAGGTAGAAAGCCATATAATCACCGAAGTGCAGGGCGGTCCACTGCTGGGCCAGGGCGGTATCACCGGCCGCATCAAAGGGGTCCGTTCCCAGCCCCTGGAGCATAAACTCTCTTCGGGTGAGTTCGAGGCGCAGCTGGTTGCGCGGATGGCAGGCGGAACCGCGCAGAAACATCACCATCAACCGGGAGAGCAGTTCTTCGGGATACTCTGTCCCGGCCAGGGTGTTGTGATTGGCTTCGGGTAAAAATTCGAACTGTCCCCAGGCTTTCGCCAGCTCGCTGATCTGCCCTTTCCAGCGCCGGGCGACCGGGGCCAGATGTTCGGCGCCGATCACCACCACAATACGATCCATAAGCTGGCCGGCCTGCCGCTTGGCCGGGTTGTTAACGGCCGGCACGCTGACATTGATTCGTTCCTGCTGGGCCCGCATGGCCGTCACGGCATTCTGCAGTTCTGCAGAAACATCTTCCAGCAAGCCCAGGCGAACAAAGGCCGCCAGCAGCAGCCCGAAGGAATAACCGACAGCCGCCCGCGGCTGGCCGCTGTGCTGAAAGGTCCACACCGCAGCGCCGGCCTCTGTGCCCATCTGAGTCAGCTTCCCCCCCGTGCTGACGGTCATCAACCGGCAGCCTCTCGCCTGTGCCTGTTCAAAGGCATCCAGTGTCTCCTCAGTATTTCCGGAATGGGATGAGGCGATCACCAGGGTTTCCGGGCCCTGCGCCCAGGCTGGCAGACCGTAATCGCGGTGGACAATGACAGGCACCTTGCAGCGCGGCTCTGCGTACGCCGCCAGCAGGTCTGCACCAATGGCCGAACCGCCCATCCCGGCGATTACCACGCTGCGTATGCCGCTCACCTGCGGCAGATCCTGCTCGAAGCCCAGCTTCCAGGCGGCCTCGAGCTGGTCGGGCAGGTGGTCGATTTCTCCCAGCATATCCCGTGTGTCGATCTGTTTGATATAAGAAAGGTCATCCAGGTTCATTCATCCGCTCCGCTGTCATTGATTCTCAGTGGGGTTCTCCACCAGATCCATCACCAGTTTATAGACCTTACGTTTGGGCCAGTTGGCTTCTCCGGCCAGGCGGTTGGCAGTTTGTGAGGGGGAAAGACCACTTGCCAGGTCCTGCAGGGCTGCCTGGCGCAGCTCTTCTTCCGTCCAGGTCTGAAGGCTGCGCTCGCTGCCCGCTACCACCAGCGTGAACTCGCCGCGCGGCGGGTTGGCCTGAAAGTATTCCCGGGCTTCGCTCAGGCTGCCGCGAAAGATCTCCTCATGTACTTTGGTGAGCTCGCGCGCCAGCGCACAGGCCCGGTCGCCGAGTACATGGCACAGGTCTTCCAGGGAGGCGAGCAGACGGTGAGGGGCCTCTAAGAAGATCAGGGTATAGGGCAGGTCTTTAACCTTCGCCAGCTCCCGGCGGCGCTCTGCAGATTTGCGCGGCAGATAACCCAGGTACAGAAATGAATCCGTGGGCAGGCCTGAGGCGACCAGCGCGCTGACCGGAGCGCTGGGCCCGGGGATCGGGCTGACTTCATAGCCCGCCTGCAGGGCGGCGCGCACCAGCTCATATCCCGGATCGTTGAGAGCCGGGGTTCCGGCATCGGAAACCAGGGCTACATCCCCTTCTGCCAGCGCTGCCAGTATCTGGTCCAGCTTCACCAGCTTGTTGTGTTCGTGATAACTGGTCAGCGCCGTCTGGATGGCGTAGTGGTTGAGTAGTTTAGCCGTCTGGCGGGTGTCTTCAGCAGCGATCAGGCGCACTTCACGCAGCACCCGCAGCGCCCGGGCGCTGATATCTTCCAGGTTGCCGATGGGTGTCGCCACCAGGTAAAGCTTGCCCACGGTTTATCGAACCTCCCTGCTCTCCGCCTGGTTCATGGACCTGCAATCAGGGCGCCGGCCAGGTGACATATTCCACGCGAACAGAGGGGCCCTCCTGGCTGGCGCTGATAAAGAGCAGATAACCGGGCTGCCCCTGATCGGTACGGTAGCACAGATACATGCCGGGCTCGAGTGTATCGACAGCTACCGGTGCACTGCCAACAGCGGCTGCCTGGCAGGCGGCTGCATCGGGCTGGTCCAGCCCATACACGCCCAGGCCGGCGCCTTCCAGCGTGGAGAACAGCATGCGGCTGTCATCGGCAGTCGTTAGCTGCAGATCTTCACCCGATCCGCTGTCCACCTGGCCGCTGTCCAGGTCGACCCGGCTGCCTGCCTGAAGATCCAGCGCCCCCGAGACCGGTTCGGCAGGAGGGGGCAGCGTGAGGGTGACCGTCGGCGGCGGGGTATTTGTGGCCGGCTCCGGCGTATCGGTAGGCGGCGGCAGCACCTCAATGCGCACCCAGAAGGCGGCATCGCCCGCCGGGCCGATTCCGAACCAGCCGCCGGAGGGGTTGCGCAGCATCCAGTTGCCCTGGTAAACGCCTGCCTTGCGCGGGGCGTTCATATCCACGGCAATGTCCACGCTCGCCCCGGGCGGCACTTCCTTGGGCAGTGAAAAACGCCTGGGCGCACCCATGGCATCGCCTGAAAACAGCTCTACCGAATACTCCGTCGTCCAGGTGCAGGAACCGGCATTCACCAGCCGCCAGATCTTGGTAAACGGTTCCTCTGCTTCCATCTGCGTATCATCCGGTATCGTTACGTCGATAGGGACGCCCGGAGCAGCCAGATCGCAGCGCGGGGTCGGAGAAAGGGTGCGGCTGGGAAGCGGCGGCCGTGTATCCGTCGATGCCATTGTAGGAAGTTGTGTGGGGGTGCCGGGAGAAGCGGTCTGCGGAGCGGACTCTGTGTCCACCGCCAGCGTGGGCTCAGCAGTTAACCGTACAGCCAGCGTCTGGAACACAGCCGTAGGATCCAGCCCGGCCAGGGTTTCCTCGATCACCTGCTCGGGATAGTTACAGGCCGAGAGGAGGAAAGGCAGCAGGATTACAGAAAGCGCGACGCGAGCGCGAATCGAGGAACGGGATTTCATGATGGTCCTGCCTTCAAGTTCTGGCAAGTATGCGGGCCTCAGGCTCCGTTTTTCTCACGTCCTGCAACTCCCACCCGTTCAGCCAGGATGCGGGCAATCTGGCGCGCCGCTTCAGGACGCGCCAGTTTCTGGCTGGCAGCGGCTGCCCGCCTGCGCTTTTCGGGATGCCAGATCCATTCTCGCAGGGCAGAGACAATTTGTTCAGGTTCGGGTGCCCATACGCCGGCCCCCTCCGAGACCACATAGGAGACGTTGCCGTCTTCCTGGCCGGGCAGGCGGCTGTACAGGATTAAAGGAAGGCCGGCGATGAAGGCTTCGCTGATGGTTCCCGGGCCGGCTTTGGTCACCAGGATATCGGCCGCCTGCATAAACTCCGGCATTTCGCGCACAAAACCATAAACGAAAACAGGGATCGGCCAGTTTTGAGACTGCAAGCGGAGGCGCAGGTTCTGGTTGCGCCCGGCAATGACAACCAGCGCAGCCGGCAGCCTGGCTCCGGCGATGGCCTGGGCTGTCTTCTCCAGCGGTCCCATCCCCTCGCCACCACCAACCAGCAGAATCACGGGCAGATCAACCGGCCAGCCCAGGCGCCTGCGCAGCCCGGCGACATCACCCTGCGGCTGCAAAAAGCGCTCGGCCACCGGTAAACCGACGACTTCCACCTGTTCGGACTGCAGCCCAAACATCAGTGCGCGCTGGCGCGCTGCTTCGGTGGGTACGATGCATAGATCCGTGCCGCGGTGGTACCACAGCGCGTGCGTGGTCACCATATCGGTTACCACAGTGATAAAAGGCGTCGAGCGGGTTTTCCCCAGGGCGCGCAGCACCGGCGCGGTCGCCAGCGGGTGCACAGAAACGATCAAATCGCTGGGATGCTGATTGACTAGATTGCGGATGGACCGGCGCACATACGGCCAGGCGCTGGCTGTGATCAGGCGCGCCCGGTGCTGTCCATTGCTCAGGCGATAGCCCAGCCCCCAGGCCTGTGGAACGCGCACCAGCTGCGGATACAGGTCTGGGATCCGGTTCAACGGGCGGGGTGAATACTCCTTAAAAATATCCACCATCTCCGTGACCACCTGATCGCCCACTTCGAGCTGCAGGGCCTCGATAATGGCCTCCGTGGCGCTGCGATGACCACCTCCCGTGTCGGAGAAGAGAAATAATATGCGGGGACCCGTCTTCAGGAATTTATCCATTATCGGTCTTTGTCACAATCGCTTTCATTCTACGCGCGAGATCCCGGCGAGATAAAAGTACCCGCCGGTGACAGGTCATACATTCTAATCCAATATCGGCCCCTAAACGGACGATTTTCCACTCGTATCCACCGCAGGGATGCGGCTTTCTCAGGCGCACGATATCGTCCAGCTTAATATCAGGCAGCATTTGAGGGGATTATAACACGTAGCCTGCAGGCGTCCTGTCGGGGGCATACCGCCTCACAAGGCACTCAATTCAGAGATCAGCACTCTGTTTAGTCCAAGTTCTGCTGAAAGGTTTTCAGGGTCAGAATGGTATAATCTTTTCAAGGAGATAACGACATGTTCGATCTCAATCCGGCAACGCTAATTTCACGCGTGATCGTTCTGGTCATCGCGTTTACCGTGCACGAATTTGCTCATGCCTGGACGGCGGATCGTTTCGGGGATCCTACCCCCCGCATGAGTGGACGCCTGACACTCAACCCCCTCTCTCACCTGGACCCGATCGGGTCTTTACTTTTGCTTGTCGCCGGGTTTGGGTGGGCTCGCCCCGTCCCGGTAAACCCCTATGCGCTGAGCCGCCGCTCCAGTGCGGCTTTGATGTGGGTCTCTCTGGCCGGCCCGCTCTCTAACCTGCTGCTGGCCGTGCTGGGCGCCATTCCCCTGCGCCTGGGCCTGGTTTCGTTTCAGGGAATGGGGTCCTTAAGCTTCCTCCCCACACCCTACATGCTGTTCACGGAATTTGTCTACATCAACCTGGTGTTGATGCTGTTTAACCTGATTCCCCTGGCGCCGCTGGATGGCGAAAAGATTGCGACCTACTTCTTTCCCCCCTCTCTGGCGCGCGTCTGGGATAACATCCGCCCGTATGGGCCGATGATCCTGATCGCCGTTGTGTTTATCGGCCCTTATATGGGCCTGGATCTCCTGTACTGGATCGTCTGGCGTCCCACCATGGCCGTCTTCAATGTCCTTGTCGGGTAAAGTCTGCTGACAGGTATGCATATTCCCTATCGAGTGCGCCAGTTCTGGCTGGCTCTTTTTGCCGCCCCAACCGATCAGGACCTGAAGCTCGTTCAGGAAATTCTCTCGCCATCATTAACAGAGCTGTTTTTGCAGATGCAGCCCGGCGAGCAGGCCCACAGCCTGCAGGTGCTGCGCCGGTTAATGGCCCTCGGAGAAACCAACCCTGATCTACTTGTGGCAGCGCTCCTGCACGATGTCGGGAAGAGCCTCTATCCGCTCCACATCTGGGATAGGGTGTTGATCGTGATCGCCAGAGCCTTGATTCCCCAACAGGCTGCCCGCTGGGGCTGCGGCGCCCCGACCGGTTGGAAAAAAGCCTTTGTTGTGGCGCAGCAGCACCCGCGCTGGGGAGCCGAGCTGGCAGCAAAGCACGCTGCCTCGCCTCTTGCGGTACGCCTGATCTTGCGCCATCAGGACCCCCTAACATCGGAGCCGGTCTCACTGGAAGACCGGCTTTTACGCCAGCTTCAGTCTGTGGATGATCAAAGTTGAGGTACAGAAATGACAGTTGAAATCACAATCGTTGGTCTGGGGCAGATCGGCACATCTATTGGACTGGCTCTGGCCGAACACACCAATCTCCTGAAGCGGATGGGCCACGACCGCCGCTACGACATCGCCAAGCAGGCGGCAAAAATGGGTGCAGTGGACCGGGTTTCGCCCAACCTGCCGTCCTCAGTGCGGGATGCGGATATTGTGCTGCTCGCCATCCCCATGGACCAGATCCGCGAGACCCTGGAAATCATCGTACCTGATTTAAAGGAAGGCGCTGTGGTGATGGACACGGCGCCTGTCAAGGAGAGCATCGCGGCCTGGGCCGGAGAACTGCTGCCCCCGGGCTGCGATTACGTTGGCCTTACGCCGGTGATCAATCCTGCCTACCTGTACGGACCAGAGTCGGGAACTGAGGCAGCCCATGCCGACATGTTCCGCAACAGCCTGATGGGCATTGTGGCGCCGGCGCGCACCAGCCCGGAAGCGATTAAACTCGCAGCCGACCTCACCCGCCTGCTGGGCGCTTCCGCGTTTTTCACGGATCCTACCGAGATGGACGGCCTGATGGCGGCCACCCATCTGCTGCCGCAGATGATGGCGGCTGCTCTGTTGAACGCGACCGTTGACCAGCCGGGCTGGAGAGAGGGCCAGAAGCTTGCCGGCAAGGTATACGCCGAAGCAACCAACCCGATCATGCACCAGAGCGACGCGGCTGCGCTGCGCGCCGCGGCGATGCTCAATCGTGAGAACCTGCTGCGCCATCTGGACAACACCATCGCCATCCTGCAGGCTTTCCGCAGCGACATTCAGGACGGAAATCAGGATGCACTGCAGGAACGTCTGGAGCGCGCCGTTCAGGGACGCGAACGCTGGTGGAAGCAGCGCCAGTCGGGAGAGTGGGCGCAGAGCGAGGCCTTTCCGACGGCAGAAACAACCTCCAGCTCAGATGTCTTCGGACGACTGCTGGGCATTAACCGCCGGCCCGGCCTGCGCAGGCCCGGCGCGAAAAAATAACCCCCTTCCAGTATTCCAAAACCTATCTATCCAATCTTTGTGAGGGCCCCGGGATGTCAGATAAACTGCAATGGATCGAAGAAGAACTGAAAAAACTGCATGAAACCGGCCTGTATAACAACATCCGTACGCTGAGTTCCCCTCAGGGGAGCTGGCTGGAGGTGGACGGCAGGCGCGTGCTCAATTTCTGCTCCAACAACTATCTGGGCCTGGCCAACCACCCGCGCGTGGTGCAGGCCGCCAGAGAGGCCATGGAACGCTACGGCGTCGGACCAGCGGCGGTGCGCAGCATCGCCGGGACGATGGACCTGCACCTGGAGCTGGAAAAGCGCATGGCTGATTTTAAAGGGGTGGAGGCTGCCATCACCTTCCAGTCCGGTTTCAATGCCAACCTCGCCACCATCCCCGCGCTGGTGGGGAAACAGGATGTCATTTTTTCCGATGAATTGAACCATGCCAGCATCATCGACGGCTGCCGGTTGTCCGGTGCACGCATTATTCGCTTCGCCCATGCAGACGTCGACGACCTGCGGCGCGTGCTCAAGGAACACCGCGCAGACTACCCGCGCGCGCTGGTGGTGACGGACGGCGTCTTCAGCATGGACGGCGATATCGCCCCGCTGGATCAAATATATGAAGCGGCGCGCGAATTCAACGCTGTGCTGATGGTCGATGACGCCCACGGCGAAGGCGTGCTTGGCCGGGGCGGACGCGGCATCGTTGACCATTTTGGTCTGCATGGCAAGGTGGATGTGGAAATCGGCACCCTGTCGAAAGCTTTCGGAGTCGTTGGCGGGGTGGTTGCCGGCAACAAGCTGGTGGTCGAATGGCTGCGGCAGCGCGGCCGTCCCTTCCTGTTCTCATCGGCAATGACGGTCCCCGATGTAGCTGCCTGTCTGGCCTCCCTGGATTTGCTGGAAGAATCTACCGAGCTGGTCGACCGGCTGTGGGAGAATACTCGATATTTTAAGGAAGAAATGCAGCGGCTTGGCTTTGACACGGGCAGCAGCGTGACACCTATTACGCCGGTGATGCTGGGCGAGGCACCGCTGGCGCAGCAGTTCAGCCGCGATCTGTTTGAGAACGGCGTCTTTGCCATGGCCATCGGTTATCCGACTGTGCCGCAGGGGAAGGCGCGCATCCGTGTGATGATCTCCGCCTCCCACCAGAAAGACGATCTGGATCAGGGATTGGAGGCGTTCTGCAAGGTAGGGCGCAGCCTGAAAGTGATCAACTGACCTGTTGAAAAAAAATGCCGGCCCGGGAGTAACTCCCGGGCCGGATGGTCTGTACACATACCGCTAAATTATTTGTGCGCAGTCCGGGTGAACCGCCTGTACCTGTAAAATGTAGGTATAATGAGTTATGTCCAGTGACACCGGCCGTGGAATCAATCGGGGACTGCCAGAAGGCCGGTTTACCGCAGCTTAAAGGATTTCGCTGAAGGGGTCAAACACTGGATTGGTTCCCGCCCAGACACAGCTCGGTCTTTCATCCATGTTGCATTCCATCGCGTGTGAGCAGCGGTGGGCGAGGATTCGGGGCTGCTGCTCAGGAAGCCACTCAGCCGGGAAAACCATATCCGCTTCCAGAGCAACTTCTTCACCAGCATGCTGACAGTAACAAATTTTTATCGGTTGCCAGGTTCTGAATGCCATTGTTAACCTCCGTGGAATCTTCCACTCATCTTCGTCTTGAGTATACATAGCGGGCTGCCGCCTGACCAGTGTCAGGTGTCATATTCGATACCGGATAATCAGCGTCTGTTAAGGTGACATTTCGGGGGTTACTATCTTTTACACTCCAGCTCCATTCGTGCTTTTTATCTCATTTTGTTGACATCTATGACCATTTCTGTATAATTGAGGCAATTTTTACCAGGTCTTCCATTTAATAAACTGAAGGGAGGTGTAAAGGGTTTACCAGCAGCCAATCGTCCATTTAATTAATCCAAATCGGTTTAAGGCAATGCGTCTCAGGAGGAGAACAGAATGAACCGAAAGCTTTTGTATCTCGTGGGGGTTATGGTTCTGGTGATGAGCATCATCTTGTCTGCCTGCGCCACCCCCTCCGCACCCACCACCGAGCCTACAGCGGCGGTGGAAGAACCGGCGGAAGAGCCTACCGAACCACCAGCAGAAGAACCTGAAACTGAAGAGCCGGCAGAGACCGCGGAAGTCCCTGGCACCGGAGGATTCGAACCGCTGTCTGTCAGCGCTGACTGCGACGCGGAAGATTATTCCGGCCTGTTCAAGACGATTGAAGCAGTAGATGAACTGACCGTGCGTTTCACCATGTGCCAGCCCGACCCGGCCTTCCCCTCCAAAGCCGCCTTCTCTCCCTTCTCCATTCAGCCCAAGGAATACCTGGAACAGACGGGCGGCGGCGGTGAAGGCAGCATCCTGCTTGAGCGGCCAATCGGCACCGGCCCCTATATGGTAGCCGAATGGAGCCGCGGCAATGAGCTGGTCTTCGTCCGCAATGAGAACTACTGGGGCGAACTGGCCATTGAACCCACCCTCGTCTTCCGCTGGAGCTCGGAAGCTGCCCAGCGCCTGCTGGAGCTGCAGTCGGGCACGGTCGACGGCATTGACAACGTGGGTCCGGACGACTTCCCCGTCGTCGAAAGCGATCCCAACCTGGAGCTGATTGTCCGCCCGCCTCTGAACACCTTCTACGTGGGCATGAACAACACTTACCCGCCGTTTGATGACGAGCGGGTGCGCCAGGCGATTGCCATGGGCATCGACCGCCAGCGCATTGTTGACAACTTCATGCCTCCGGGTTCAGAGGTCGCCAGCCACTTCACCCCCTGCTCCATCCCTGGCGGCTGCGAGGGTGAGGAATGGTATGAGTTCGACCCCGAAGCGGCACGCACGCTCCTGGCTGAAGCCGGTTACCCCGATGGCTTCGAAACCGAGATCGCTTACCGCGACGTGGTACGCGGCTACCTGCCCCAGCCTGGCGTTGTCGCTCAGGACATCCAGGCCCAGCTGCGTGAGAATCTGGGCATCGAGGCAACCATCAACGTCATGGAATCGGGCGCCTTCATCGCCGCCGCGGATGCGGGCGAGCTGCCTGGCCTGCACCTGCTCGGCTGGGGTGCGGACTATCCCGATGTGACCAACTTCCTGGATTTCCACTTCGGCATCGGCGCTTCAGCTCAGATGGGTGAGAAGTTCGACGACATTACTTCTGCGCTGCAGCAGGGCGCCTCGCTCGCCGACAATGCGGCGCGCGCTCCCTTCTACGCGGAAGCCAACAACGCCATCAAGCAGCATGTCCCGATGGTTCCCATTTCGCACGCTGCTTCCGCCGTGGCCTTCCGCGCTTCGCTCGAGGGGACCCACGCCAGCCCGCTGAGCAACGAGTACTTTGCTGTGGTGGAAGATCCGGACGATGACACGCTGGTCTGGATGCAGAACGCCGAGCCGATCTCCCTGTACTGCGCCGATGAGACCGACGGCGAGTCGCTGCGGGCCTGTGAACAGGTCACCGAGGCGCTGCTGTCGTACGAAATCGGCGGCGTGGAAGTCCGGCCTGGCCTGGCCACATCCTGCGATCCCAACGAAGATCTGACAGTCTGGACCTGCCACCTGCGCGAAGGGGTCCTGTTCCACGACGGCTCGACGCTGGACGCCAACGACGTGGTGTTCTCCTATCTGGTCCAGTGGGATGCATCACACCCGCTGCACACCGGTAACACAGGAGCCTTCACTTACTTCAGTGCGCTGTGGGGCGGCTTCCTGAACGCTCCGCCTGCTGAAGAGTAAGCCTTTTCACCAGGTTCACCTTACCCCGGTGGGCGCCATGAATTCTGGCCCCACCGGGGCTTTCAAAATAATAAAATGATCACTTACATTTTGCGCCGCATTTTATCGAGTATTCCCGTTCTGATCGGGATCCTGTTCGTCACCTTTGCACTTGCGCGCCTGATCCCGGGAGACCCCTGCCGCGCTATCCTGGGAGAGAAGGCTACCGAGAAGATTTGCGCAGATTTCGCAGTACGACACGGGCTTGATAAACCGATTCCCGTCCAGTTTGCAGTGTATGTGGGCGAGATTCTGCGTGGAGACCTGGGCACCTCGCTGCGCTACGGCAAACCGGTTACCGAGCTGATCGTAGAACGGCTGCCGACCACCGTGGAGCTGAGTCTGGCCGCCATGGTGTTCAGTGTGACGGTGGGTGTTCCATTGGGCATTATCTCCGCCGTGCGGCACAATTCGGTGGTCGATGTCTCCACCATGTTGATGGCCAACATCGGGGTTTCGATGCCGGTGTTCTGGCTGGGGCTGATGCTTGCTTATATTTTCGCATTGCTGCTGAAAGGCACACCACTCCAGCTTCCCCCGTCGGGGCGGCTTTCACCGGGGATGAGCATCCCGCCCTTTTTCGAAGTCTGGGGGTGGGAGGTCGACGGCGCGCTGCGCAGCATCCTAGCTTTTCTGGGTGGATTCAACCTGCTCAACTCCATCCTGACCTGGCGCTGGGATGTTTTCCTGGACGCTGTAAAACACATGATCCTGCCAGCTGTGGCCGTAGGCACAATCCCCCTGGCGATCATCGCCCGCATGACACGCTCCAGCATGCTGGACGTGCTGGGACAGGACTATGTGCGCACAGCGCGCGCCAAGGGCCTGCCGCGAAGCAAGGTCGTACTTAAACACGCGCTGCGCAACGCCCTGCTGCCGCTGGTCACGATTATTGGTCTATCGCTGGGCACTTTCCTGGGCGGCGCCGTGCTCACCGAAACGATCTTCGGTCTTTCCGGTGTAGGGCGCGTGCTGTACGACGCCATCACCGCTCGCGATTACGGGGTGGTCCAATCCTTCACTGTCGTGATCGCTACATTTTTTGTAGTCCTCAACTTAATTGTGGACATCTCTTATGTGTATCTAGATCCCCGAGTACGGCTGGATTAAACGATTATGAACATCACCACAGAGAAAAAAGAAGTAACGGGGCAGATCGCCGATCTTAAGGCCGAACGCCTGCGCTCGCGCGAGAGCGTCAGCATCTGGCGCAGCGCCCTGCGCCGTTTGCTGCGCCGGAAATCGGCCGTATTGGGGTTAATCATGCTGGGTGTGCTGGTTTTTGTGGCTCTGACGGCCGATATCATTGCCCCTTATGACCCTGAGCAGGTCTTAATCGGTGTTGAAGAAAACGTACGCATGCGCCAGCCCCCCTGTATCCACCTGCTGGGCTGCCCTCGTGACCAGCCGCAGCATCTCATGGGGCTGGACGGCAACGTGCGCGACCAGTTCAGCCGGGTGATTTACGGCGCCCGACTCAGTCTGCTGGTCGGCTTCACCACGGTGTCGTTTGCAATCGTGATCGGCACTCTGCTGGGCTCCATTGCCGGATATATCGGCGGCAGGCTTGACAACTTCATCATGCGCCTGATGGATGTACTCCTGGCATTTCCATCGCTGCTGCTGGCGATAGCCATCGTCTCGATCCTGGGCCCCGGGCTGATCAACGCCCTGCTGGCGATTGGGATCGTGTCCATCCCCGCCTATGCGCGCGTGGCGCGCGCCAGTGTGCTCACCGTGCGAGGGATGGAATTCGTGGAGGCCTCCCGCGCCCTGGGCGGCGGTACGTCTTACATTCTCTTCAGCCGCATCCTGCCCAACTCGCTCACGCCCCTGATCGTTCAGGGAACTCTGGGGATCGGCACCGCCATCCTGGACGCTGCTGCACTTTCCTTCCTGGGCCTGGGAGCCCAGCCGCCCACGCCCGAATGGGGCACCATGCTCTCCGCAGAACGCAACCAGGTCTTCACCGCCCCTCATCTGGTGTTCTACCCGGGTCTGGCCATTATGCTCACCGTGCTTGCATTCAATTTGATCGGCGACGGTCTGCGCGACGCGCTGGATCCACGCCTGGCACAGAGCGGGGCGGATTGATCAGTATTGAAACAGCATTGAAAAGGCTCCAGCAGGGCTCATCAGGGGGAGTGCTGCTGGAGCCTTTTTCTGTTCACTGCTTTCCTTCCGCTTTAGAACCATAAAATGAACAGGTGCATAAATCAGCTATTAATATTGAAAAGCCCGCCCCCAGCTTGCGGTGTACCTTTGACATTATGACCTGGCCCGAATACAATGAGGAAATAAGCAGAGATTACATCCCGCGGAGGAAAAATGAGCGCCTGGCCAGGTAAATATGTCATCGGGCTGACAGGCAATATTGCTACGGGGAAAAGCGTCGTCCGCAAAATGCTGGAACACCTGGGGGCGTATGGAATTGATGCTGATGCACTGGCGCACCGTGTCATCGCGCAGGGAGCGCCCGGATACCAGCCGGTTGTGGAGACCTTTGGCACCTGGATCCTTGATGAAGACGGGCAGATCAACCGGGGCCGGTTAGGACGCATTGTATTCTCAGACCCGCAGGCGCTGGCCCGGCTCGAAGGCATTATCCATCCCTTTGTCGGTCAGGCGGTCGATATCCTCATCCGGCGCTCGAAACATGCGGTCATTGTGCTGGAGGCCATCAAGTTAATCGAATCCGGTCTGCGCGACAAGTGCGACTCGCTGTGGGTTACCTGCGCACCGCCCAACGTCCAGCTGGCACGCCTGGTGCAGCGGCGTGGTATGACCCCGGCAGCCGCCCGCCAGCGGATGGCCGCCCAGCCCCCGCAGGAGGCCAAGGTCAGCGCGGCGGATGTGGTCATCCGCAATGCGAAATCCTTCGAGGACACCTGGCGCCAGGTGAGCGCCGCCTGGGAAGCACACGTCCCCAGAACGGCGCAAGCAGTTCCGGAGGCAGCCCCCACAGTCAAAGGCGAGCTCTCCGTCCAGCGCGCTGGCCCGCGCCAGGCGGCTGAGATCGCAGAGTTAATTAACCACCTGAGCGCCGGTGAGAAAAAACTGACACGCAAAGACATCATGCAGGCCTTCGGTGAAAAGGCTTTCTTGCTGTTGAAGCACAATGAAAAACCGGCCGGCCTGGTGGGCTGGAAGGTGGAAAACCTGATCGCCCGCACGGATGATGTTTACCTGGACAGCAGCCTGCCCTTCGGCCCCGCCCTTCAGCTCCTGATGGAAGAGGTCGAGAAGGCGTCGAAGGAGCTGCAGTGTGAAATTTCGCTGCTGTTCTTACCCGCAGATAAAGTACGCCAGGAAGACTCCCTGAAATCGCTGGGCTATGAGGTCCGAAGCGTAAAAAGCCTGGGAGTCAGCGCCTGGCAGGAAGCCGCAGTTGAATCCATGCCAGCCGGTTCTGTAATGCTCTTTAAACAACTGCGCCAGGATAGAGTGCTGCGACCTGTTTAACCGCCGGAGCAACGAACGTGCTCAACGCTCTTAGAGATCTACTCGACAGTCTCGTCATCATTTTCGAGCGCTTTACCTGGACAGATGCCATTGACCTGTTTCTGGTCACGCTGATCATCTACAGCATCCTGATGCTGCTCCGGGGAACACAGGCCATGGTACTCCTGCGCGGCGCTCTGCTGCTGATCGCGCTGATCAGCCTGCTCACCTCGCTGCAGATCCTGCCTGCATTTTCCTGGCTGGTGCAGACCACGCTGCCCGCACTGCTGCTGGCTATTCCGGTGATCTTCGCGCCCGAAATCCGCCGTGCACTGGAACGGCTGGGAAGGGCCGGCGCCCTGCTGCCCGCCGACCAGACCGATTCACGCTCACAGGACACGATCACAGCCATTGTCACTGCGGCATCGCGCCTTTCGGACCGGCAGCACGGCGCGCTGATCGTCTTACAGCGCCACGACGGCCTGTACGAGTATGCCCAGACCGGAGTTCTCATGGATGCGCGTGTCACGCCCGAGCTGCTGCTGCAGGTGTTTTACCCCAACACACCGCTGCATGATGGCGCAGCGATTATATCGGGCAACCGTCTGGTCGCCGCCTCCTGTGTGATGCCGCTCTCGTCCAGCGGCGTGCTTACCCGCTCCCCCGAGCGCCAGATGGGCCTGCGCCACCGCGCGGCGCTCGGTATTTCGGAGGTGAGTGATGCGGTGGCCGTGGTAGTTTCCGAGGAGACCGGTTCGATTTCCGTCGTCCACGGAGGACGCATGATCCGCCGCCTGGATGCCGAACGCCTGGAAAATATTCTGCGTGCCTTTTTCCGCCCGGCGAGAGCCGGGGAGGGGCTGCGGGGTGTGCTGGCCCGCATTCTTCCCGGCTTCATCCCTTCGCCCCAGGAGGAACGCAATGTTGACTGATTTTTTCCGCTGGCTGGGGCAGAACGTCGGCAGCCTGCTGCTCGCTTTCATCCTTTCCGTCGTCGTCTGGATCACTGCCCAGGTCAGCGAGGATCCCAACGAACAGCGGGTATTCCCGCGTAATATCCCCCTCCAGCTGGTTGGCCGGGATGCAGACCTGTTTGTCTATGGGGATATTCCCGACACCGTGCGGGTGACCCTTTATGCCCCGCAGTCCGTGTGGACCAGACTGACGAACAATCCCGACTCGGTTGAAGCCTGGATCGACATCAGCGGTCTGGAACCGGGCACCACCCATGTCGTGCCGGTAGAGGTACATGTGGACGCACGCGCCGTGCGGGTGGTGCAGGTGCAGCCGGAGTCGGTCAAAGTGACACTCGAACGCCTGGCCAGTAGGACCCTGCCTGTGCAGGTGCGGGTGGAAGGGCAGCCGCCGCTGGGCTACCGCACCAGCACCCCTTCTGTCTCCCCGGAGGAAGTGCTGATCACCGGCCCCGAATCGCTCGTAGAACAGGTCGCCATGGTGCGTGCGACTATTGACATCAGCGGGGCCCGTGAAACCCGTGAAGCCACGGTTCCACTGGAGGCCCTCAACCAGGACGGCGAAGTCATTACAGATGTCAATATCTCACCCCGTTCGGTAACCGTTACTTCACCCATCAGCCTGCAGGAGAGCTTCAAAAATGTGGCCGTACGGGTGGTGCGCACCGGTCAGCTCGCTCCCGGCTTCCGGCTCACCAATATCCAGGTTTCCCCGCAGGTCGTCACGGTGTATTCCGAGGACCCGGAACTGGTCAACCGGCTCCCGGGTTATGTGGAGACAGAGCCGATTAACCTATCCGGCCTGAGCGACGATGTGGAAATGCGCGTGGCGCTGAACCTGCCCGAAGGCGTTGAGCTGGTAGAGCGCGAGAGTGTGCTGGTGCAGTTCAGCATTGCGGCGATCGAAGACAGCATCACCGTATCGATCCCCGTGGAGGTGCTTGGTCTTTCCCCCGACCTGCAGGCAAGGATCTCACCGGCTGAAATTGACGTCATCGTCATCGGTCCGCTGCCCGTACTGGACGGGTTGAACGATGAAAGCTTCCGCGCTGTTGTTGATCTGAGAGATCTGGGTGTGGGCACGTATCAGCTAACGCCTGAAATCGATCTGGTACCCGATCAGGTCCGGGTGCTGTCGATTACTCCCGATATCGTAGAGGTCCTCGTTGAACCTGCCGCGGCCCCAACGCCGGGCGCCGGCAGCACGTTTTCCGGATCAAGAGGCACTACAGTTGTTCCATGAGGCATTTTCAATATGCGCAAACCTGTTGTAGCGCTTGTCGGTAGACCAAATGTAGGAAAAAGCACGCTGTTTAACCGCCTGGCCGAGGAGCGCCTGGCGGTCGTGGATGATGTGCCGGGGACCACACGCGACCGGCTGGTGGCCGAGGCAGAATGGACCGGCGTCGTTTTCGATGTGATCGACACAGGTGGGATTGACCCGACCCAGGCCGGCCCCGGTCGGGAACAGGCGCCCCTCTCCATCGGTTCAGCCGAGTTCATTGAACAAATCCGGACCCAGGCCGAGATCGCCATCGAAGAGGCGGACGCGATCCTCTTCCTCACCGATGCAGACAGCGGTGTGACGCCCGCCGACCGTGAGGTCGCCCAGATCCTGCGCCAGCGCCAGGTTGAGCGCGATGGCAAACTGTGGCCACCCGTTTTCCTGGTGGTCAACAAAGCCGACAGTGAGGCGCGCCGCATGCAGGCCTACCAGTTCTACGAACTGGGAATGGGGGACCCCTACCCCATTTCCGCGCTGCACGGCACGGGAACCGGCGACCTGCTCGACGCCCTGGTGGCATCCTTTGAATTTCACGGCGAAGAGAGCGAAGACGAGAGCGTCAAAATCGCCATCGTCGGCAAACCGAACGTGGGCAAGTCCAGCCTGCTCAACCGCCTGATCGGCCAGGAGCGCGCCATCGTCAGCCCGCTGGCCGGCACCACCCGGGATGCCATCGACACACCCATGACGTACGACGGGATCCCGATCACCATCATCGATACAGCGGGGATCCGCCGGCGGGGGCGCATCGAACCCGGTGTGGAGAAGTGGAGCGTGCTGCGCTCCATGCAGGCCATCGAGCGCTCAGATGTAGCATTGTTAATGGTGGATGCGACCACAGGCATCACAGCGCAGGATGCCCACATCGCCGGCTACATCCTGGAGCACTGGAAAAGCGTGGTGGTGATCGTCAACAAGTGGGATGCGATCGAAAAAGATTCCCACACCATGGACGAGTACACCCGCCATATACGCCAGGAGTTGAACTTCCTGGATTACGTCCCCCTGCTCTTCATCTCAGCTAAAACCGGCCAGCGGGTGGACCAGGTGCTGCCGCTGGCGCTCAAAGTACAGGAGGAACGGCTGGTGCGGCTCTCCACATCGCAGTTAAACCAGATCCTGCAGAACGCCCAGGACACGCACCCCCCGCCATCGCGGGCCGGCCGGCAGTTGAAAATTTACTACGGCACCCAGGTCCGCAGCGATCCTCCCACTTTTCTGATCTATGTGAACGATCCGAAGCTGTCGCACTTCAGCTATGAGCGCTACCTGGAAAACCAGCTTCGCCAGGTGTACCCTTACCTGGGTACCCCGATCCGCTTCGTGCTGAAACCGCGCCGCTGAGCCAGGCTGTGCTAACTGCACGGCATCACAGTTCAGAAGGCATTACAGGATCAGAAGACAATAATATAATTTCCCTTGCCTGTGCTTTGAAGGAGCTTTATAATCCTACTGGCATACTGGTAGGAGGAGCTGTTGGAGAGCTATCGTACAGACCAGATCCCCGATTCATCGCTTCCCAAGGAAGGCCATTCGGGGTTTCTTCGTTTTTTATTTGATGTTGTTGAAACGCTGGTATTATCGGTTTTACTTTTTGCTGGCATCAACGCCGTTTCAGCGCGCATCCGCGTGGATGGCTTCAGCATGGAGCCAACCCTGAAAAGCGGAGAATTTGTCATCGTCAATAAACTGGCTTATAAACTGGGAGAACCACAGATTGGCGATGTCATCGTCTTCCACTACCCTCGAGACCCGCAGCAGGAATACATCAAACGGGTGATCGGCCGGCCGGGGGACCAGGTACAGATCCTGGGTGGAAAGGTGTACGTGAACGGTGAAGAACTGGATGAACCCTACGTCGCAGCGCCGGCTGCCTATCCAGACCAGGAGACGGTCGTCCCGGAAGGGGCTTTATTTGTTCTGGGCGATAACCGCAATAATTCTTCCGATTCGCACAACTGGGGTACCGTGCCGCTGGAATATGTGATCGGGAAAGCCGTCTTAATCTACTGGCCGCCGGAGTCATGGGGGTTGATCAACCATCTCACCCCTGCCAGCGCCGCCCGGGAATAATTTCCAGCAGCAGGTTACTGCAGACATACGCCCGCTGCAGTGATATACTAGTCAGACCATGAATAGAAAAGGAAAATGGAACATGAAGGAGCTGCCCTCCACGGCTGAGGACCATCCTGAGAATTCCAACCATTACAGCTCGATCTGCCCCGAATGCCAGACGGGCGCCCTCCGGCTGCGGCGAGTCACCTATTTCACCTGGTTGAACCAGGAGCTGATTACGGTGCCCGACTTCCCCGCCTGGGTGTGCGATGTGTGCGGCCGCCGGGAGTATGACACCCGGGCCATAACCTGGTTGAACACTCTGCTAACCCCCGAAGCCGGCCGCCGGATTCGTTACCGCCGCCGCAACCTGCCGCGCTCACAGCGTCCCCAACCGTAAAGCTGAGATTCCTCTGTAAGAAAACTGACCGGACTCGTTCCTGAGGTCCGGTCGTATTATTTAATGATCAGGTGGCCAGCAGCCTGGCGCGTGCCAGGAAGAGTGCGGCCAGGGTTTTGGCATCTTCAATAGCCCCGCCTTCCGCCAGCTGCAGCGCCCGCCTGGCCGGTATCTTCTCCACCTGCAGGTCCTCGTCGTCGTCCGCCTGCAGGGGATCGGGGTAAAGGCCGGTGGCCAGGAAGACGTCCATTCGCTCGGTGGAATAACCGGGTGCCAGGAAAAAGCTCCCCAGGTGCTGCAGTCCGGCGGCGGCCATCCCGGTCTCTTCGCGGATCTCGCGCCCGGCAGCAGCCTCGGCCTCTTCGCCGGGCTCAACCACACCTGCGGGCAGTTCCAGGATCTCCCGGCCGGCCGGATGACGGTACTGGCGCACAAAAAGGATGTTCCCCTGGTCGTCCAGCGGAACCAGGGTTACTGCGCCGTGGTGAAAAACGACATCGATCTGCACCGGGCGGCCGTCGGGCATACGCACAAGTTCTTTGTGCACGTCGAACACGCGCCCGTGATAAACCTCTTCTCGCTCCAGGACTTCAAACGCCATGTGCACCTCCGAAAAAAAACTGGAGCAGCCGGAAAAATCCAGGCTACTCCAGCAGATTGTATCATCACAGAGGCCGTTCAGCCTCCAGTTTTGCTCAGGGGATGTTGATCACCCTCCCGTTTTGCTCAGGGGATGTTGATCACCTGTCCTGGGGTCAGCGAGAAGGGTGCGCTCAGGTTGTTCGCAAAGGCGATCGCTTCCGGTGAGACGTCGCCGTACTGGCAGGCGATGGAATAGATGGTCTCACCCGACTGTACGGTATGTGTGGTGGGGTGGCTGCGGAGCACCCGGTCACCGCGGAAGGGATTGCCCGTCTGCGGGATCGTGAGCGTCGTCCCGGCTCCAGGCCGAGAGTTCAGGCCGAGCCCGCTGGCGTTGAGCAGCTCATACTGGTCGACATTGAAGCGGCGCGCGATGCAGAAGGGGAACTCTCCGCTGCGCAGTGTGTAGGTAGCCGGCAGCCCCGGGGTCGGGGTAGGTACGGTGATGCTGGTGGGGGGCGGCGTTTCCGTTGCAGGCGGCGGGGCTTCTGTTTCTTCGGTCGCAGGCGCTTCCTCGGGGGTTTCTCCTGCCGGGGTTTCACCTTCAGGGATCTCTCCCTCGAGGGTTTCGCCGCCAGCCGGTTCAGGAGTCTCCTGCGTGCCGATGATTCCCTGCTGTGCCATGGCCGTCTGGGTGGCCAGCTGCCAGATTTGCTCCATCACGTCATCCGCAGTGCCTGGCGTCTCCCCGGTAACCGCTTCGGGCGCCGTGGGAACGGCGTCATTGGGCGCCAGTGAGCGCGTGCAGGCGGCAAGAACGAGGACGAGGATGACAGCTAGAGTACTGTAAAGGATCAGGCGTTTGCTCTCCATCTATAGAGTTCCTCCATCGATTATCCCGGCCGGGATGCCAGGAATGGATTGAAACGATCCCAAAAAATGCTCGTGGAATGGTAATATCCATCCACGATGATCTGTTTTTTGAGATCAATTCCATTAATCTGGCGTGCAGGGCTCAACGACTTTTTAACATTTGCAATGATACTAGCACAATCCCTTTAGAGCGTCAAGCACCTTGCACAATTAATAGAACCAGCCAGCTGCGGCTGCATTCTTGACCTGTGATCGCGTCCTTTGATATAAAGCGGTGTTATAAAACCGG
>Ga0134095_1000283_pt1 | contig 55027 bp, 58 predicted proteins | sample 6_2taG_FD_94449 | JGI IMG/M metagenome (GOLD analysis project Ga0134095, IMG submission 94449) | Switchgrass degrading microbial communities from high solid loading bioreactors in New Hampshire, USA - 6_20_20_110_A2 metaG | ecosystem: Engineered > Bioreactor > Semi-continuous > Anaerobic >... | reverse complement strand
CGAAGGCAAGTGCAGTCGGCGTTGACCTTGGGCTGAAGTCGTTTCTGGTCACATCGGATGGGCAAGAGATCGCCCCGCCCAAGCACTTGCTGAAAGCCCAAAAACGGCTGGTGCGCGTGCAACGCCACCTTTCGCGGTGCAAGAAAGGTTCTCGCGGTAGGGAAAAAGCCCGCCTTGCCCTCGCCCGTCAGCACGAAAAAGTCGCCAACCAACGGGCCGATTTCCTGCACAAAGCCAGCCACAGACTGACGCAGGAATTTGGTCTGATTGGGTTGGAAGATTTGAACGTAAGCGGGATGGTCAAAAACCGCAAGCTGGCAAAGGCTATCTCGGATGCAGGATGGGGGGAGTTCAAACGGCAACTGATATACAAAGCCGCTTGGAATGGCAGTTTCGTGGTTGAAGTAGACCGCTTCTTTCCATCCAGCAAACGCTGTTCTGCTTGCCACTACATCAACCCCGATATGCCGCTTTCGATTCGCTTCTGGGACTGCCCCGTTTGCGGCGCTCACCACGACCGAGACTTCAACGCAGCGGTCAACATTCTCCAAGAAACTCTTACTAGGGCGGGAAGCGCCCAAAGTCACGCCGAGGGAGTGAGTGTAAGCCCCATCGCAAGGTGGGCCGTTCACGCCGAACTCGGAAGCCACCCGCTTTAGCGGGTGGTGCTTCACGGAGTTTTATCGCAGGCATCTCGCCGCTAGCGCTCAAAATGTACACCGCCACATCGAAAACAGAAGCCATAATTACACCGTCCCAATTTCAATAATTCATATACACGCTTTCATGCACAGCCTCTAACGACTTTCTCAAGACCTGAGCGAAGGGGGAGATGCCGGTTACGAGTGAGATTTTTGTCTTATACAGCTCATGCGGTACAAACCCGTTGTATTTCCGGTCTCCCGAATGCCCATCAAAGGTAAGCATCCACTTCACCCCTACTCTGTTCAGTCGTTCTAACTCATCGTAGAAATCGTTGACACAGAACGATCCGGGCTTATACAGCCCGCCCGATCCGGCGTAAGGGGGATCAAGAAATACAAAATCACCCGCTTTTACAGAAGCAAGTGTCTGACGGTAATCGCCGTGTTCAAATTCAACATCCTGGATTTGTTCGCTCCACTGGATCAATATTTTTCTTAACCGGTCAGGAGCGATTCCCGGTCGAGTAAGGTGCAATGAACTGTTGAAATTACCGTCCCGGTTGAAGCGGATCATTCCATTGACGCAGGTGCGGGTCAAAAAGAGAAACGCCATTGGTTCACGGCTTTTGTTGAAATATGATCTGACCTCGTAATACACATCGTGCCCCTCGGCCTGCATACGTGACCAGTAATATTCGTATTGATCTGCAACCTCAAGCGGTCTAGTTTTAATCAGCCGCCAGAGTGAGATCAACTCATCAATAATGTCACCTGCCACGCCAGCCTTTGAATTGCGCAGGGGTAATATTGATCCACCGCCCACGAACGGGTCATAAAAACAAGTAGTATCTTTTGGGAAGTATTCGGCAAGCTGGCTGGCAATTCGCCTTTTGCTACCTGTCCATCGAATCGCGGGTTGTAAGACTTTTTTTCTGTTCAAGGTCGTCATCCTTTCCGTCAGGAGACGGAGAGGATGACGGGTGAACAAAATTTGACCAGAGAACAGGTTTGCGCTTCGTTTCAGGCGGTTGGAAATCGTCTCACGGCCAATACTTTTCCTCAGCCCTCTGGTGTGGATTGCCGTACACCGAAAGGCTTTCGGAAGGACTGCAACTTGCCAAACAAGCTCATCCGGGAAGGTCTGGTTTCTATCTGTGAAGATGCTGGCTTCTGTTCGTTGACCCGTTTATATTCCGCAACACCTCCTCGAATGGCGTGATAAATCCAGTTTGACTGCGAGCCTTTCTGGGGGTCATATTCGTCAAGGCGTTCCTCAATGTAGGCATAGACAAAATCAAAGGCTTCTGTTTCGCTCTTCGCCTTCCCTTCCAGATATCTTTCTACTCTCGCACGGATAAGTGGTGAAAATTTGTACTTGAGAACCGCGGGAGTGATTGGCCCGTAGTAACTCAACCATTCGTCCAGAGATATGTGGGCATCTGGGTCGAAATATTCCGCGCGCTTCAGCAGAAGGTCGCGCTTTTCTTCATTGGACATCTGGGCCAATCTTTCAGCTTCAATTTCACGGTTGGATTTTTTCAACCAGCAGGAATTATTTGTACTGAAAGGCATCCCTAACTCCAGAAATTATTTTTTTTCAATAAATAATTATTACAATATTTATATTATACCATTTATTTTCAGGCAATATTTTCTTGCAAAATTTGATGGACTGTTCGATAAATTGTAATTTTTTGTCCATAAATTTGGACACCCGTCATTCCTATTATAGGAAGTACCCGGATTCCATAATTGTCAGGATTAATTGGACAAATTGATTTTTTTCAATCCCAATTCATCTTTTTAAACGGAATCGCCCATGCTCAATCAAGGGGATCGAAAGCGCAGGAGCTATGAAAAAATTCTGGATCAAGCACCGCAAAAACATCACTACAACCTTTTTGATCGTGGGCTGGTTTTTAATCGGCTGGCTGGTGCGGGGCGCTGTACAGCCTCCTTTCAGCCAGGATGCCGCGATTTTCAACCAGGCACAGGAAAATATCGGGGTCAAATCCTACAACCCACCCCCTTCTCGAAGAGAACTGACCTATATCGCAATTCAGGCAATGCTGGACAGCCTGAACGATAAATACGCGGCTTTCTATCCCCCGGAAGTCTCCAAATGGATTGAAGAAGAAATGGCAGGAAATGGAAGCGCGATGATTGGCGTTAACGGGTCAATGCATGATGGCGGTTTTGTTATCGAAACAGTTACGCCCAACGGCCCGGCTGACGAAGCGGGAGTTCAAGTAGGCGATGTGGTCATCAAGATAGACGGCGTACCGGTGGCCCCCAAGATGTCCACCACCGAGGTTATTTTGATGATCAAAAATCCCAACAAGCCGGTTGCAGGACTGACTGTCCGTCGAGGGGATGAAACGCTGGAATTCAAAGTACAGCGCAAGCGGACGGAGGAAGTAGAGTCCCGCATTATTGACGGATCGATTGCCTATATCCGCTTCGATCACATCGGCAAAAAGACATTTGATCTTGTAAACACCGAACTCGAAAAGCTGATGGAGACCAACCCATCCGGAATCATCCTTGACATGCGCTACAACGGCGGCGGTTACATGACCGGCACCGGTCAAATACTGGATTTGTTCCTGAATGAAGGCGTAGCGTTCTATGCAGAAAACCGGTATGGGGAACTCATCTGGTACGAAACGAAAAGTGGGGACATTGCCGAAAATATTCCACTGGTCGTTTTGACCAGTCCGGCCACGTATTCTGCGTCAGAAACGATAGCGGCCTCCATTCAGGATCGTGGCCGGGGGACAGTGATCGGCCAGACGACACACGGAAAGGGGTCAATCAAAGAGACAGTTGTCCTGCTGGACGGGTCAACCATTGAATTTACGGTCGCGAGGTGGTTGTCTCCGGTAACTCGCCAGGATTACGAAGGACGGGGAGTTTCTCCAGATATTGAACTCCCCGAATCTGACGGGTCGGGAGTCGACACTGTGCTGGACTATGCCGTGAATTTCCTGAAGTCTGGCAAATAGTGTCGTTGGAATTTGAGAAGAAAGGAGGTGAAAACAATGAATAAGCTGTCAACCTTTACGGTTCTCATGCTTGTGGTCGCGCTCATGGCGGCCACCGCCCTCCCCGCCGGATTCGCCGGACTTGACGACATGATGGCTGGCTATTCGTGGTCTGGCGGTTATAGCTGGAGCGGTGGCTATAGCTGGTCTGGCGGTTATAGCTGGAGCGGTGGCTATAGCTGGTCTGGTGGGTATAGCTGGAGCGGCGGCTATAGCTGGTCAGGCGGCTATAGTTGGAGCGGCGGTTATAGCTGGAGTGGCGGCTATTCGTGGTCTGGCGGCTATAGCTGGTCAGGCGGTTATAGCTGGAGTGGCGGTTATAGCTGGTCTGGCTAATCCGCACCCGGACTATCACTGTATCGGCTGATTATTCACAACACAAAAAGCCCTGCACAGGGCTTTTTGTGTTTATTTCACCCCTATTTTTCTGCTTCTCAAAAAGGCTGTCGCTATCATAAAAAATAATACTGGTTTTTGTTTTTATTAATTGTAAATTTTGCAGGTGAGCGATGTTCAATAAGCGATTTACCCGATTGGAAAAATTACTTTTTTTGCTTATTGGCTTATTTTTATTCATTGATGTGGCTCTTATCCTCTATCCTCACGTCTACGAAAGGGTTTACCTCAATCGTGACCGCATCTCCAAAGAAATCATGAGATCGAAACTGGCAGTCTTTCTGGATAACTTCTACTGGAAAAACACGCTGGGAATTGAGCCAATCAGCGGAAAGCCAGAATGGTGGAAAAAGGTTGCCGTAAACCAGACACATCCTGGTTTACTAAAAACTGTTCAGACTGCTTTCAATAAGTACGGATATAGAAACGCCACCCCATATTCGATGTGTAGCGAAAGCGCCATTGCGATGAATATCAATTACCTGAGGCTGGCAGAGGGCCTGCCGCCGGTCGACATGGATGAAATTATTCATCTGGTTACAAGTGAGAGGTGGCTCTATTCAGATGGATCTCTTCCTGTTGCCGGTCAGGAACGCCTGATTGAACACTACGGGTACGATGTTTTCGGGCATCCTGCCGAAGAAATTGGTTTCCGGGGGTATTATCTGAAATCGTTTGAGATAGACTACTTTTTATCCATCGGATACCCCGTACTGATCTATGTGAAAATTGATGAAAATGGGCTTTCCAGGGTGAAGAATGGGGACGTAAATCACGCCATCCTTGTCATCGGAAAGGATGATTCGGAAGATTACTGGATTTTAGACCCTCTCCCGGTGAACCGGAAAACATCTCATCATGCTGTTGCACCCCAGAAAGTTTCTGCCGAGACCCTATATTCATCCTGGTTTATTGAAGACGAAAAGGGAATGGGGTACTTGATCCACAAACGAACGAATGTGTACGAGGTGAATTTTGGATTTTGATTTTTTCACGTAACAAATCCAAGAAATAAATACCCGCTTTAGTCAACATTCTAAAGCGGGTATTTTCTTTCAGGAAACTACCTGTAAAATAGAATCCATCCGATGCATGCGGTATTAATTGAATTTCAAGTCGTCATTTCCATCTTTGAAATACGGTAAATCCTGACCATTTCAATGCCAGGACGGAGGGAATCAATGAGCTGTGAAGGCCAAACTAAAAAAATCCGAAAAGGTAGCGAAGGAAAATGCCGCCAGCACCGTTATCAAAAGCACGGTTAATGTACAAAAACCGAAAGTCACTGTTATGCGAAAGGATACATGGACGGTACTGATTGGTTTTCCCCCAGACCGAAATCGGATTGATTTATTGAAAAATATTTTCCAGTTTCCTTTTTTCGATAGTGTGAGAAATGCTTGGTCGATTTCCCCGAAATCAGCCCCCGATTGGGAGAAGAAACTGGGATCGGTTTTTGAGATTATCGATGCAGGATATGACGAGGGTCTTTTCCGAAAATATAAATCACATTTATTGCTGGAATTCCAGGCTGAACACGCGGCGCTTATCTCTAACAACCGGGAAACGCTGGTAAAGCATATTTATTACCTTGAATCAAAGAAAGCCAATGCAAACCGGGTGGAAAAATACCGCATCTCCAGCCGCATCAGAAAAATACGGGAGGGGCTAGAGGATCTGGGTAATATTTACGCCAGGATCGGCATTCCACTGACAGCATCCCCCGATGAACTGCTGGTTAAAGTCAGAGAGTACGAAGCGACACTTCCCAAAGACGTATATCCCACGCCAACGATGGACATTGACAGCGCGCTGTATAAATTTTCCGACGTGCTGGCAGAACTCCGCGAAGGGTCACTGCCAGTTCTAAACTCCAGAGATGAGATCGAAAAACCCAAGAAGCGCGCTCACACGAAACATGTTTTCCGTCAGGACGAAAAGGATTTGGTTGTACAGCACTTCGGCCAAATACTGAAAAAAGAAATGGACGAAAGGCTAGATTCGAGCTATCAGTGGGGAGACGAGTCGCGCCGCCCTGGTATCACAGCCAGTGAGGTTGCCCGCCTGCTGGAATGGTACGTGACAGACGATAATGGTGAACCAATCATTGATCGAAACGGTCATTATGTTGAAGATACGGCCAAAGCGCGCCAGTTACTCAAAGAACTGATCAAAGAGGGAAGAATGGCCTCACTCGGTTTTCACCGCACGATCATCGAAGGTTCCCCAACTTTAGAATGTTTCGGAATCCCAGAATATGCTGAGTGGTGGCGAAAACCCCGGATCAAGAAAGACTCCCCCACACAATGATGCAAATTGCTTGCGATCAAAAATCCTACCCGAAACAGCAGGGTTTTTGATTTAACCTGCACTTAACACCTTTCACAGAACGCGTGTTCTGATACAATGATAGTGAAAATCATTGGGCTGTCCTCGACCACATAAATGAGTTTTTTAATGGCGCTTTTTCACAGGTTGCTTTTCCGAGAGACCCCAGCAATCGATCTTCGTCTCTGCCATCTGGACGAGGAGACGGAAGCTTTATTGGATCAAATTGCCGAGCGGGAACAACGCGACCGGAACGAGCTGATTTCTGAACTGCTTGCCTATGCGGTACGGAAGCGAAATGCCGATTATGAACTGATGAACCGCTGGAACAAGCTTACGCGGCGGGAACAAGAAGTCGTGGCTTATGCTTGCATGGAATGGTCGAACAAACAAATTGGCTACCAGCTGGGAATAACATCCGAAACCGTCAAGGCACATTTACAAAACGCCACTCGCAAATTTGATTTGCAGTCGAAAGCACAGCTCATCAAGTTATTGAGCGACTGGGATTTTAGCGACTGGTGCGATAGACCACCAGAGTAATGTGAAAACGGGGACGCGTTTTGTTTTTTGCACCAAAAAACGTCTTTACTACGAGGTGCAAAAATGAACGCGATGACCTGCTACGTTTGCCACAAGAGCTTCCAGCTACCTGACGGACACGTTTCTTTCCAGTGTCCGCACTGCCACTCATCATATAAGGTTGTTGAATTTGAAGATAGTCAGCCAACGGTACAGGTGAGCAGACAAAAGCCTGCCCTCTCGAAAAAGTGGGGGATGGCTTTGCTGATCCTGCTGGTACCGGTTCTTCTCGCAGGACTGGTGCTGGCTCAACAGGGTATCTTCAATCCACCCCCGGCCCCTGATTTTCCCATCATAGAGGAAACCCGGGTTATCGAAACACAAGAAACCGCACCCACGATAGACATTAATGACTACCCCCCTGCCCTCACAGAAAGCGATGAGGAAATTCCGGGCCGGATGGGGGAGTGGGTCATTGGAGATGATGGCGCGGCTGGCGTGCTGGTTGAATCAGTCGAGGCTCGCCTCAGCATCAACGAACAACCGCCGGACGATGGCATTTATCTGATCGTGGGCGTGGCTGTCCAGAATTTCAGCAATCACGAAAACCTGACATATCTGGCTGATGATTTTGTCCTCGTTGACATTCACAACAACCGGTACAAACAGTCTGGTGTTCAGTACCAGCCGCCGCTTTTTTCCGATGTTCTCTTGCCCGGAGAGTCCAGAGCGGGTTATCTCACTTATGTGATTCCACCGGATGCTTATGGGCTGGTGCTGGAACTTCTACCGGCAGACAAATCTATGCATCACGCCGCCGTTCGGGTCGGGATCGGAAGCCGCCCTCCTTTCAGCAACGATTGACAGCCGAATGAGTTAACTGTGTTTAAACGCAGTTATTGCGAGATGACCGGGCGTAACACCCGGTCATCTTTTTGTTAACTATGTTTAAACACAGTTAACGTGGAGATGGCCGGGTGTAACACCTGGTCATCTTTCAGTTAATTGTGTTTAAACATAGTTAACTGAATTTGGGGGTATAATCACGATGAGGAGGGATACAGCCCTATCCCACAGCCAATCAATCCTGGAGAATGATATGACCGAAGAAGAGAACCCCAAAACCATAGCAGTCATGGAAATGATCATTGAGGGGCATCGGGTAAAGTGCGTTGCCGCAACCGTCAACAACCAACTTATGTTTTATATCCCCATCCGGGAAGTATGCGAAATATTTGGGGTAAACCCCGAGGGTCAGATAGAACGAATTCGCAATCACCATGCCCTTCGCAAGGGTCTGGTCAAGGTCGACATCCCCGGCGAATATGGGGAGAAAGGCGCGGTTCGAGTTGAGAAGCGCAACGCCATTTCTGCAAACCGCTTCCACGCGTGGCTGACAACGATCTCGGTTGAACGGCTCGATGTAGACGAAGAAACCAAACAGCATCTGTATGACTTTCAGGATGCCGCCGCCGATGTCCTGTACGCATTCTTTGGCCGCCAGATCGTACCGAACGACATTCTTGAAGAGCAGGAAGCTAACCTTCCGGTGGCCGTACGCGATTTCTATGCGGCAATGGATCAAGCGCGCATGGCAATGGAGAAAGTTGATGCGGTGGAAAACAAAGTCCTCCTGCTGGATGACCGGCTGTCGCGCCTGGAAATCTTTTTAAAGCCGCATCAGGATGAGGAAATTATCACCAAACCCCAGCAACGGCAGTTCCAAAAATGGGTGGCAATCATCGGAGACCTGCTGGAAAAGAAGGGTATCGGCAACGCCGGAACCGTCCATAACGAGCTGAAGGATCAGTTCGGCTATCCCAAATACACGATGTTGCCCCAACGCCAGTTTGAGGACGTTCGCAAGTACCTCATCCAGTGGTACAAGAAGCTCACCCCACCCGGCACTCCCATTCCGATGATCCTGCAAGAACCATCTCAAAAGAATATGTTCTGATGGCTGTATCTGATGTAAGAACCCGCAATATATATCTTTCCGATCTGGTGTGGGCCGAGGTCAAACGGCGCGCTGTGATCGAAAATATCAATGCCAGCCTGCTGGTTGCATACGTGATAGGTGCGTATTTGCGATCCCCGCGCGATCTGAACATCCCCATGCGCCGGGCGAAAAGCAAACTTGAAGATACCCTGGGTGGCAGGACGGTTCACCTCCCCGATCAACTCTACCGGCAGGTCAAAGAACTCTGTCGAAAGAAAGGGTATACCATTTCGGTTCTGACCGAATATCTACTTCGCGAATATCTGGGACTGGATATTGGTGAAGATATGCGGGTTGCCAGTACCACACGATAAATTTTGATCCCCAAAGAGGACAGTCCTAAAACTGTCCTCTTTTGTTTCCCTTTTAAAAGAACAGATTTTCTAAAAATCTTGCGAATTTCGACATAATCTATTAAAATTGTTTTAATGTTACCTGATCGCTGATGATGCCAACAAGAGGTAACGATGCTGGATTTCAAACTCATCAATACGAAGATACCCGAAGCGGCAGAAGAAGCGGCTTCCTACCGCCGACGCGAGAAAGAAGCTCTCCCCTATCTGTGGAAGATTCTCAGCATGGTGACAGAGGATTGGAACAGCGCCGCTTCTCGCCTGAAAGAGCGCATATTTGTATTGAGATCAAACCACCACTGGTCAGGGGCAACTCCAACATCCGAAGTAGTGACCGCCGCATTTTCCAGTTCAGCGGAGGCGCTTCGCATCCTGGGTGTAGATGGATCGCAGATTTACCCCGACCACAAAAGCCCCGTCCCCTGGGGATATATTCAAGCAGTTGCTTATGAGATCGGGTTCGGGGAGAAATACAGACAGGCAGAGTTCCTCACCCCTTCCAGCTTGATCTTTGACGGGCGCATCGTCCCAGACGAAGTGGTGGATATGCGCCGCTCCATCATCGAGATTCAACTGGCAAGCGAAGTATCACGCCAGGAAAGGGACGCACTGATTCTGATGGACGGTGGTCTGCTCCCCTTCGCCGAGAAATACGGCGGCGAAAAGATGGTTCAACGCCTGATTGATGAGTACAGCGCGGCACTTTCCAGAAGTCATCTAATCGCCAGCTACGTCTCATCCCCGCGTTCCAACCTGCTCAATACGCTGGCGTGTCTTGCGCTGGAGGTGCTGGTTGACAACCATGTGCAAACCACTGTAACCAGTCTGGAATATGCCAACACTGTCACCGACCGGCAGTTTATGCTATACGCATTAAAGGTTGGTGAACGATCTGCCATCTTCCAGCACGGCAGTCCACGCAACGACACGTTTATCCAGGTAGGGGCAGGCATCTACTTTTTCTTCTTACGCATCAACCATAAGGAGATCGTGCGCGTCGAAATCCCCGAATGGATCGCCACCGATCCACAAAAGGTGGATGCCGTCCATACCTCCATCTTGAAGGACTGCAAGGCGACAGGCTACTCGTACACGCTTTCGCAGGCCCACAACCATGTAGTCATCAATCTGGACACTACCAGAACTCTGCGCGAGAAAGCCGAACGGTGCTACATGCAAATTGCAGGAGAGCTGGCCCAGCAGTCCGAGAAGGATCGCTTCAAATCATCATAAACACCATCCCCCCAACTCCGCCGATAAAAAGAACCGCGAATTGATCGCGGTTCTTTTTATCCCTGCGGCTGATACCGGAGGCGTTTTCAATCCCATGAATTCGCAAGGACTGCGCCGCAGTGTTCACAGCGATGGAAGACATAACTCCGCGCCATCCATTTCTGGTCTCTATCGTCATAGGGCATGTCATTCAGCGATGCGCTTCCGTATACAAACTTATGATTGCATGACAGAGATCGGTTGAGCGATTCAACTGCTTCCAGTACATTGTCCGCTGGCTTGATACGGATGGATTTGCCTATATCACCGATGATGCCGCTGTAGATTTTTATAGACAGCTCGATTTCGCCTGCCTTCACATGGCGTGGTCTCACATAGGGAGGTTTATACTTATCTGGATTTTGTGCATGGAACACAACCCTGATGGGCGGGTTATTGCCGTTATCCAGATGCCGGATACAATTGTTCAGACAATTCACAGCCCCCGAATGGACAACCGTTCCAGGTTCAGGATAGCAGTTCAGGATTTCCTGAAGCAGGTCGGGGGGCACGCGGTCTTTATCGGGGGCGCTTTCTGCCAGCTCAACGGCTTTCCCGGTGACACCTTCAAAGCGTTCAAGTTCTTCTTCTGGGATTTGAAAATCGCCTGTTTGAGCATCTACAAAATAGGCGACCATTATTCTGACGTAGCGGTATGCCTTACCTTCTTTAGTTTTATCAAACTGCTGTTCACTTAGCAGCGAAAACGATCTTGCCCCATAGGGACGGGACTGGTAAATGGCCGCCAGCATATCAGCACGCGTGGTATCAAGGTCGAAGGGGTTTGTTTTCTCGTAATTGACCCACACCGTAGAAAACGGCACGCTGTAATCCCTACCCGAACGGGTAGGAAAACCTAACTTGTGATTGAGGGCGTAGGCTGTCCAGAAGCGCGCCTCGTACTCCTGCTTTCTTCGTTCCAGTTCAGCTTCTTTTTCACTCAAGACCCGCTTGATCGGGCGAATGACGTTGAAGGGATTGCCGTTGGGGAATTTTTCCTGTCGGACAACCTCAACGACCCACGTCTGGCCCTCCTGAGGGTGCTGGATTTCCACTCCCATTTCGAATAGTTCTTCGGGCCGCATGGGGAAAGAAATAACCCCATCGATCACGGCTTTGAGATTGCCATTTGCGGTCGTTGAAAAAACCACGACCTTCTGGGAGTTGGCAGACACCGGTTTCGCACCACTTTGTTCAGCGGTAAGGTTTGCGTCGTTGGTGTAATCGTGACAAATCATCTGGCGCGCTCCCACGAATAATAACAATTTTTATATTGATTAATTTCCATTATAACAGATTTTTATTTTTATTGTGAAAAATAATAAGGACGGAGTTCGCAATTAATACATAGATGAATTAGCGGCGAATTTTTTCCAGAAATGAAAATAAAAGAAACCGGTTGTTTGGTGGTTTTTAATTACTTTCAAATATTTTTTATCACCGGTGATCTACTGGCGGTACCTGTCGTCTAACCTGCGAGGGCGAAAGCAGGGAATTTGTTCGCTGAACGATGGAGACAACTTTGCTTTTCTGGCCGCCAATGGATTGCGAATGTCGTTCAATGCGTAAATCAAGGCGATCTGAGCGCGGATAAGCTTTGAATGGCACTCCTCCGTGATGGGATCGCCGGTGTCCTGCCACTCGCCCTCATTGTTCACTTGAATACTCACATTTCTCAATTTCCCCGCTCGATCAAAGCTGAATACAGCTCGCCTTCCATCAGACAGGCCAACGATCCCCCTGTGTTCTTTCATATCGGCGGTAAACGTGGATTCGCAATCATCTGGATCAATCTTTCCAGATGGGTAACTGCCGGGGAACGCAAAAGAAAACCGGTATTGATTCTGGCCGCCCGGTTCGGAGGCGGGCAGGCGCACGAAAGGTATCCTGCGTCCGGCGGCGCTTTCTACCGCATTTTTAGTGACCTCAATCACCCTCTGCGCAGGAATGGCCGTTGGCAGACCTGCTATACGATTTGAGGTTGCCCCCGCAAATGCCACCGCAGGGTCTTTCGCACAAACCATGAATCATCCTTTCTTTCTAGTATACATAATGTACTAATTCAAAATAATGACGATTATCTCTATCAATTAAACAAAAAATGCATTTTTTAGTGCGTTTGAAAAGTTTCTGTGAAAGGAGGTTTTTGAAATTTGTTTTTATTTCTCGTCTGAATAGAAATAAGGCCGCTCGCTGTGCCAGATCGCATCAGGATGAACGCTTGAATGTCTGAACTGATTCTCGCCCAATCCCAACCGGCAAAACTTCGACTGCTTTCCCCCACCCTGATTCTGGAGGTGTTGAGTTCACCGAACCTATATCGTGTTCCCAATCTGGTTGGGAATATTTCTGATATGGAGCTGGTTGAAAAGTACCAGAAGGAAATCCGCTACCGGGGTAGCTACCAGGGCGGGTTTATTTTCAATCAGGCGATCATGTCTGCCCGCATACTGGAACAGCAGAAGAAATTCTTCGATGCCGTGGACGATACCATCGACCCAAAAAGGAAATCCCCTGAAATGCTTGCGATATGGAAAGAGGTGGTCGAAAAACGGCGGCTTACCTATCTGCCGGTAGAAATCGGGAATGAACCGGTCACTTACCTGACCTTTTTTCCAATCATGCGCATCCTGGCCGGAAAAGATAATCGGAAGTGTCCGGGGAAATATATTATTCAGGTCGGTCTTTCCGGGGAAGCTGTGGGCCTGAAAACCGATTTGCCCCAGGTCGTCTTTGCTGTGGAAAATCTGCGCAAGGGCATCAAAACCGCATATAAATTCATTAATAAATTCCAGAAGCGGGAAACGGATTTTATCAACGCCATCGTAAAAGCTACAGGCAAACAAATCCCAACGAACACCGGGATGATCCTACTGTCGCGGCAGTTGTTTTCAGGCGTTGACAGTTACCGGAAGACCAAATCGAAATCGGTTATTTGCTACGGGAGTGATATCGTCATCCTGCAACGCATTGACCCGCATGAAGGCTACCTCCTCTCCGTCCAGAAGGCGTTCCGGGACGAAAACGGGGCTTTACTGCACCGCGGGTATCAGTTCCCGTTTTCTGCTGACACAACCATTAAGGCCGTTTCTATGTTGAAGTTTTACTGCCAGAAAATGGGTCTGCAAGCCGATCCACTCCTCCCCTCACAGAAAGAACTGAACGCCATCCTGCCAGCGATGATCGGTCATTTTCGCTTCAAGATGGGGATGAAATTGTCGTTTGAAGAAATCCACATTGGCAAGCGCGCGATGAACGACCGGACAGTTTATGAATTTCTGCGTGATGACGGGGTTGGTGTCAGCGTTATCATCGTTGAACCCCTGAAAAGTCTGGTGAGGGAAGAATCCCAGGATGTTATCCGGGTTGCGCTCGTTATGAAAGGACTGGCAAAGCCATCAGCTTACCCGAACAGGGGGCAGATCGTTCAGAAATGGCTGTCTGATTACCGCCCTGTTGACCTCTCCGAACGGCTTATTCTTTTCGAGCCAATGTCTACCCCGCTGGGGTATATTGCACTGCAGGGAAAAAAGGTGCGCCTTCTCTATCCGCGTCAGGGCAAGGTCGCTGAAAAAGGAAATTACGAGCTGGACATAAATTTGCTCACACTAGAGAACCAGGAAGCGACAATCGCTTCCTTCGGTATGGCATTTCTGGATTGAGGTACAAATCAAAAAACCGCATGACTGGTTTTCGTCATGCGGTTAGCGGCACTTCGTGGTGCGTTGGTTTTAGGAAATAGGGATAATTCAACTCCTCCGCTTCCCCAGCGTCGAAAAGTATCGACTCGACATCACCATCATAGTTCTGGCATCCCAGCTGAATGGTCTCCCAATCGGGGAGAGCCCTGAAGCGTTCATCCCTGGACAACAGAATCAGGGAATAGGTAATCATCCGTAAAAACGGGATTTCAAGTGGAATAGCATCGATTTCGCTGTAGACGATTTTTCGGTTTCCGTCCACATCGACAATCGGGATCACCAGCGAGTCACGGGTCAGCCTTTTAATCTTCCGTTTCAGCTCGGGATAGTTATAAACAAAATAATTATCCCGGTTATAAACTGGCTTTCTCCTCGGCTTGGATCGGGCCTCGTATTGATATTCGCATTGCAGATATTGTTCCCAATGCTTGAAGTCGCTTTTCTTCAGCTTTTGAGTATATGTAAATTCTTCCAGATCAAAGCCGCCGCCCCAGTTATACAGGCGGTCAATATCATCGCTGATATCAAAATTATGCGTATTGATGCCGACAGTGACAAGCCCATCGAAAGGCTTCGCCTCGATCACAACAGCCGTAATGATCTCCGCTTCTTCCAGTTGCGCACTAAAATCCATTACCGTATCGGCTGTTCGTTTTTCTAGTTTTTCCGCTTCTTCCAGCATATCGATATATTTCAGAATCACCTTTTTTCTCCGTATTTTTTTCGACCAATTATGTTAATTATCCCTCATTTATATAATAATTATTATTAATAATATTATACAACACCACAGGTTTTTATGCCATAAATATTTAACGGAATTATAATTCTCTTATAAAACGAAAAATAAGTGATGCAGATAAAGTATATTTTCAACCTGCCCCGCGCAACCGAACACCCCATTCGAATTGGTCTTCCCGGCGTGCAGTGATGCGGTGAAACAGGGCAAAACTGCACCCCGGATATCCCCCTTTTTTGATATCGCGGTATTGTACCACCCATTAACCGAAGGTTATGACAGGAAAGCGCACGCGGCCTGCTGGCGTAAGCTGGCAGTTCCTCTGATCGCTCAAGCGCGCATGCCTGCATACAGCGGACATTTTTATTTAATTATTTTCTATTCCCAAATTCATTGAAAAAATTTGACGAAAAAATAAATTCAAAGTATAATTATTGTACTAAATATTTTTTATTATTTATTTGCGGAGAATTTTATGGCAAAGCAAATTCGGTGCGTCAAGAAACTACAATATAAGAGCCGGGGACACATCGTTCGCCGTATTACTCCATACCTGTATTATGTTGATAGCTGTACTTCTGGGAAAAATTACAAGGTGCGCTTGAACAATTCCCGCACCTCGGCTACCTGTAACTGCCCGTGGGGCCAGTACCGCAACAGCGAAAATGGGAAAATCTCTGGTTGTTCGCATGTGATGGCGGTCATGCGGGAAGTTGAAAAGGAAAAGGGCCGCGTTCCTTCTTTCTGGATTTCACCCGTTGATGCGGCTCGCCAGCGCCGCCCTACCCGATTTATTGGTGATGGTGTATTCGTAACTTCCCGACTTGGTGCTTGAACGCTTTTCTGGTGAAATCAAAAAAGCCTCTTTTCTGAGCGGCTTTTTTGATTCGACACAGATCAAAGCGGGGCAAGTAGTATCCGTCTTCACCATCCCTGCACCCACATCAACTGGAACGTAGGAGATCACCGACCTCGCCAACTGTGGAGCTTCAGGATTACCTTTGATCTTGGAGATAAGATATTCCCACACAGCATCAGAATGGCGGTGCAGGACAAAATCCCCAGGTATTGATATAAATTGAACCTCTGCAAGGAGAAAATTTTGTCGATGATTTTCATTTTGACATCATCAGGCTTCTCCTTCATTATTCGCAGGGCTAACAGTCCGTGTGTTTCCGGGTACTCGCATGCCACACCAGGAATATAATGTTCCAGATCAACCCACGACAATTCGTTCTTTTCCAGTGCCGCCGACCGGTTTTCGTTCAACAGCGATTTAATGCGGCGGCCATCGTGAGTATTTCCGAGAATACCGGTGAATGCAATGGCAACGGCAGTCATGCGCCCGTCGCCGTTTTGGATAAAGGGGTCGAGACGATCAGGAATATCACTCTCATAAGCAAAATATGCCGAGACAGTGGTGAATCCACATACCAAATGACGTTCCCTCAAGTTCTTCAACTCATCAACGGTCAGGGCATTATTCGGAAGGAACGTGCCGACAACATTCCCAACATCACCGCGCGACTGGCACGGGTATCAGATCAATCAAAACGGCTTTTGCCCGTTCAGAGTTGCAGGAAAAAACCACGGCACCCAGGTCGAACTCATATGGCTTGCGCCGAACATTCAGACTCAAAATTGATTCTTTTTTTTCAATTCTGGCCTGCCGGGGACGTTTCGATGATTTTCAGGAAATAAGCTGGCGGGTAATAACCTGAGATTCCCCTTCCTGCCACCATCGTGTAAGGGCTGGTGTCCAGACCGAGCGAAGCAAAAATACTGAAATCCAGACGCACTTCTTCCAGCCGGGCCTGAGCACAGTTCTGGGCGCTGTCAATATCGGGAAATCCGCCTGAACTGACTGCAAGTTCATTGACCGCACCGGCATCTGGATGATCCAGCTCCGTATATGCGCGCAGAAACTCGGGGAAGTGATCTGGATAATGCGTACCGACACACTTCGCCGCGCTTGCCGCATACAGATCGCTTTCATCTGTGTCCTTCCCATCCAGTGAAAACAGATAAATTTTCAAAGCGATATTCGGCACGCTGATGGTATCCATCAACGTGTTCTGGATGAACATCCGGCAGTAATCGCAGTCCATATCCAGATATATATCAACCGTTTTCGCACTATCGCTTTCCGTATTGACCCATGCCGGTTCAACGAGGTCGGTTGGCAGTGGATAGGAACTGCTTTCTGTTTGATCCAGCGAAAAGACCAGACGGTTTGGCGATCCAGCTACAGACCGGTCAGCTAAACTCAACGGAGTGTCATCCGGCAACAGGAAGCGGCCAATCGCAATCCCGGCGGCAAATACCAGCAAATATAAACCAATTTCCAGCCAGCGGTTAATTTTGTAAATTTCTTTCATAGCCATTACTTCCAGTCCCACGGGCCTGCGGTTTCGAGGAGTTTCTTGAGGTGTTCGGGAGAGATTGATCCTAAAAAGCTCCGGCGGTTGATGTTGGTAATTGGACTGATATCCACCCCCACTGAGCGATAGACATCAAACTCCTCTTTCGTTGCGGCATAGTTCATATATGCGCAGTCTTCTACTGCCTTTTTGTTTTCGAAACGCCCGGTTATCATTCCGATCAGCAGGGCCGAAAGGTCGGTTGGGTTTTCTACAGCAATGTATTCTTTGAGGAAATTGGCAAATCCGTCCGGGTTATTTCGAGCTACGCATTTCGCAACGGAGGCGGCAAAAACCTCCCCGGGTTCCACTTCATCCCGTGAAAACAAATAGAGCCTGATCCGGGCGTCTTCAGCATTCAAGAGAACCGGTAAATCGGTTTTGATGTATTCAGCAGAATAGGGACACTGCAGATCAAGAAAAACGTTGATCTGCTTCGCGGCGTCTTTACTTCCCTTTTCCCATACCGGCGGCACTTTGCTTTCCGGCATGTAAATAACCTGCTCTTCAAGGCTGTCCCAGGAATATTCCTCCGGTGACGGAAGATCACCGTGGAGGTTGTTCGATCCTCCAAACCTGTAGTCGGATTGAAAGGGTTTCAGGTTCGCCCCGACGAAAATTCCGATGACCAGTATCAGCCCTAAATAAAGAAAATCCAAGAAGTATTTTTGAATTTTTTTCATTGATTCTGCCACCCCTATAATGCAGGTGTTGATATGACGAATATGGTTACATTTTTCATTTTCATTATAGGAATTTCAAAAAAAGTGCTGACGAAATATTTTGAAAAAATCTTATATTCACCCCCCAAAACCTATTGTTGAAATAACAGCCTAATTTTGCTTTTTATTACGCCGTTGCGTCTGGTGAATAGCAGTTTCTTCATTTGGAGGTTGCAATATGGTCTGTTCTGAAAAAACAAAAACGGCACACAGCAAATGCAAAGGCGCGGGCGGTTGCACCATCCACACCAATCTGAAGTCACTTCAAATTCTCCGCGAAGCCGCGCAGTATCTTGCCGGTCAGTGTGATTACGCCAAGGCAAAGGATTATGTCGGGTTCAATAAGCCCGATGCATCTTTCGGCCATTACGTGGCATACATTCCAGTCGAAATGTGGACTCCCCAGATCACATATGCGGCTTATGAGATGTTGAAAAAATATCGAAATCAACTCGCCGCCGGGGGGATTGATATCGGATCGGTCGAGCCGCCTGTGCAGGTAGAAATTGATGGGGAGCGCGCCAATCTGGTATCTGGAATGGTTTCCAGAAAAGGCAACTGCTTCAAGCTGGAGTTTCGCTACGATTACACAACCAAAGAAATAGTGAAAGCTCACAATGCACGCTTTGGTAAAGATCAACACGGCGTATACTGGCTTGTCCCCATCACCCCTGAAAATGCAGAGTGGCTGAAAGAATTTTCAGAACAGATGGGATGGTTTATTGTTGATGATTCCAGGGAGTATCTGGATAACCCTCAAAAAGCCAATCTCTTAGCTAAAGAAGAAGCTGATAAAGAAACGAAAAAAGAATCCGACAACCCGCGCAAGATCGCTGTTGTAGGTGAATTGTTTGTCGTTTCCTTCAAATATGATCCCACCCTTGTCGCCGAAGTAAAAAGCCTGCCCCGGAAAACCATCCGCTACAGCGGCGAGACGAAGTGCTGGTATGTGCAAATTAACCGGGAAACAGTTGAATGGGCTAAGAAGATGGTGGCGCAGTATGGTTTTCAGGTGCTGGGGGACTTATCCCACGCGGAAGAAATCGCCAGTAACCAGCCTGAACCGAAGAATGAGAAGCAGATCGGAATGGACGGCGACAAGATTACCGTTACCTTTCCATACAACCCGCCGCTCTTCAAACAACTTGTTTCGATGGAACATGGACGTATCTGGAATAAGGCCAATAAGCGTTTTGAGATTGTCCTGACATCTGAAAACGCTGCGCTCCTTTTGGAACTGGCAGAAAAGGAAGGATTTGACCTGCCGGACGATGTGCGCGCAAAACTAGAGGAAATTGAAAAAATCGAGCAACAGAATCTTGAACAAAGCCGGGCACTGGACGGTGAGACTTTCCATATTCCGGGCCTGAAGAAAGAACTCCGTAAATTCCAGTTCCCTACGGTTGATTATGCGGCCCGTGCAAAGCGCCTCCTCATCGCTGATGATATGGGGTTGGGAAAGACCGTCGAGGCGCTTGCGACCGTTCAATATCTGAACGCATACCCGCTGGTCGTTGTCTGTCCGGCTTCTGTCAAATACAACTGGGAGCGCGAGGCCGAGAACTGGATCGAAGGCAAACGGATTTCGATCATCGATAAAGATAAAGTCTCTTTCGACGCGGATATCGTTATTCTGAACTACGACATCCTGTTCAAGCACAAAGATGCATTGAAGGCATTAAATCCGCAGGCCATCATCTTCGATGAGTCGCACTATTTGATGAATCAGAAAGCACAAAGGTCAAAGGCCGCAAAAGAACTGGCTGAAAACGTCCCCGTACGCCTGCTTCTTTCGGGCACGCCCATGATTAACCGCCCCATCGAACTCGCCAGCCAGCTCGACATTATGGGTCGACTGGACGAATTTGGCGGCTTTTTCAACTTCGCAAAACGCTACTGCGATGCGAAGCAGGTTCAAATCAACCGCTACAAGAAGGTTTGGGATTTTACGGGGGCAAGCAACCTCGAAGAGTTAAATGAGAAACTCCGCGCTCGCTGTTTCATTCGCCGCTTGAAGAAAGATGCAATGAAAGACCTGCCGCCGAAGCTTCGCGAAATCGTGCATTTCCGAATCGCGAATGAAAAGGAATACCGCAGTGCAGAGCGAGACTTCCACAGCATGCTTCGGAAGCTTGCAATGGAAGATAAGGAATTCCTGGCCTCTATCGCCCATCTCCCTGAGGAAGAACAAGAACGGCTGAAAACAGAGCGCGCAGACAGCGCCGTATACAAGGCCCGGCGAGCTGAAACGCTGGTGAAAATCGAAAAATTGAAGCAGTTGGCGGCTAAAGGGAAAATGGAAGCCGTCAAAGAATGGACAGAGAACTTCATCCAGTCCGGCGAAAAGCTAGTTCTGTTTGCTACCCATCAGGCAACTATCGATGAGTTAAGCAAGCAGTTCCCCAATGCTCCGGTCATCACCGGACAGGTATCAGGTCAAAAACGCCAGGCCGCCGTGGACAGATTCCAGAACGATCCTAACTGCCCGGTTATCATCCTCAATACCCGCGCTGGTGGTTTTGGCCTGACCCTGACCGCCGCATCCAACGTGGCGTTTGTTGAACTGGACTGGAGCTCAACTGTACACAGCCAGGCCGAGGATCGTGTGTACCGGATTGGTCAGACGGAGTGTGTAAACGCTTACTACCTCCTGGATGACAGAACAATTGAGGGGGATATCTGGAAATTAATCGAAACCAAACACTCCACGGTAGAGACTGCCACGAATGGCGACAGCACGGTCTCATATGTTGAGGACGAACAGCCGGAAGGAGACCTGCTGGATAACCTGCTGAATAATCTGACACAGAAATGGGTGAACTAATTTGGTTTAGCAATTTCTGTCTGGCAATTGCAGGAGCAGATTTATGATTTGTGGTCAATCAATTCACATAGCCAACAAGGAGGCCAGAGGATTTGGCGGGAATCCCGTTTATTGGGACAGCGCGCCAGCCGAACATAAAAGGAACGAGCTGATATACCCGATCTCCTACGAATACGTCAAAGACTGGGGGGAATGGGAGATTGTCCGTGAGCTGGTATCGAACGCGCTGGATGCCGATCCCAACTGCGAGTTCGGCATTGACGAAGAAGGGGCATTCTATGTTCGCGACCACGGCGATGGCCTTGCTATTCGCCAACTCCTTTTAGGGATCAGTGAAAAACGAACAGAAAACGCCATTGGTCAGTTCGGTGAGGGCCTTAAGATGGCCCTGCTCGTCCTGACTCGCATGGGTATGCGCGCTGAGATATGGAGCAACAACCTGCACCTGTGGAACGAAGAGGCTGAAATCGATGGTGTGAAGGTCTTCAAGGCAGTGTGGGAAGTTCTACCGGAAGATGAAGTGGTCTCGGAGACACTTATCCGCATCCCGGACTGGCAGGGCGGTGATTTTCGAAACCGGTTTATCAGGCAGGATGACCCCAGGATTATCGGGCGAGATTCGTCGGGCCGCTTTATTCTGGACGAAGAAAACCCCCAAATTTATGTGCGCGGTGTATGGGTCTGCGATGCAGGGAAAGTGACCGAGAACAAAGGCTACGCTTTCGGCTACAACCTGATGGATGCAGAGATGAACCGCGACCGGGGAGTGGTATCGGCATGGGTTGTGTCGGGCGAAATCGGGAGAATATGGGGGAGTATTGAAGACCCTGCCCTGCTTGAGAAATTCTGGAAAGCAGTAAAAGAAGGGTACGGTGAAAGGAATGCGTCCTTAAGCCAGAATCTGGTAAAGAACCCGGAGGTAATGAAAGAAAGCTTCCAGAAAGTGTTTGGCCCTAACGCTGTCGTCAAAACTGACCGGGCTATGGCGCGGGAGGCAGAATATCGGGGTGCCGAAGTGATTGATGACGGGGTTATCGGCTACGGAATGAAAGATTATGTTGCTAAAACGATGGGGAGTGATGCAAGCTATGTGATGGAGGACGCCAGGAAAACCGCAATTCCCGTTTCTTCTCGCAGATTAGACTCCAGGCAGAAAAAGACGCTTTCCCTGATTAAAAAACTCGCCCGCCGTTACGGGTACGACCCTAAGAAAATTCGCCCCTACATCCTCCCTCCGGGCAAATTCGGGCAAGAATCGGGCGGCGAGATTCGTATTGGGGTAGATGTTCTGGACAATGAACTGGCGGCGGTAAAGACATTCCTTCACGAGGCCGCACACGCTGAATTTAAAACAGATGACGCGACTGCACAGCATGTGGAAGCGATCTCTCATGTTGCCGCCCAAATTATCCTTGGATACGCAAGCCACGAATGGTAAGTTTTTGTTCAATGATAAAAAAACACCGGGGCTTTGATCGTCAACCCCGGTGTTTCCGATTCAGGGCACTTCGTTGTCGTCTGGCAACGACTCCATTTCTTCGATAAGCTCTTGGATAACCTTGCGGTAGTTCTGACCCGGAGCGACACATTTAACACACCGGGCAACGAACACGTTTCCTTCTACACGCATGATTTTCATAATCCAGTATTCTACTGGAGAGTATAAGAACGATTTCCCCTGCCCGGTGTAATAGTGTTCGGCTTCTTTACGCCAGAGCTGGTATGTTTCAGCGTCATGGACAAGTGAATATTTACCTTGTGTTCCGAATAAACGAACACGATTCGTCTTGCGGTCTACAATGAATTCATATTCGCCAATACCTGCCATAGTTTTACCCTTTCTTTATCATGCATCGCTGTTAATTTCGGTGACGGTGAGCAACCGTGTAAGCATTGAATACAACCACAAGAGGGTCTCATCGGAAAGTGCATCCAGTTCTTCTCTGGAAAGGGCGTACCGCTTCTCAATTTCTTTTTTGATGTAACTGGCAATTGCCCACCAGGAAAGCGTCAGCGATTCGCCGTCAACGTGGGCTGTGAAAATATATTCATCCAGTCCGGGTTCCTGTCCAGAGATGCCAGCTACAATCTTCCGGGCCAGAAAAAAAGTCTGACAGGTTTTCCTTAGAGTGCTGTCTTCCCTCAAAAGCTTGAGAGCATAAGAGGTTAATTTGCACTGTACGTCCGAAATTTCGGAGGAAAACAAACGCCTCAGTTCTTCCGGCTCTGCAATGGGAAGCTCGGTTCTCAGGTTGAACCAGATGCTGTCGATGATTTTGTTCACTGGTTTCTATGAGGGTTTTTAAAAATCTTCATAGCCTTCGGAAGAAGAATACTCCTCTTCTTCCTTCACGCGGAGGTAATCATTCACCGCGCTCATCGCGCTGATAACCGCCTCGCGCTTGCTCTTGAAATGTTCACCTACGATAAAAGTTTCGCCATCCACCTGATAAGTGGAAATCCATTCGCCATCCTTTTCAGAAGCCTCAATCGGGATATTCTGATACGGGAACCCTGCCAGAACAAGGGCTTCCAGTGGGATGGACTGAATAATCATCTCAAATTCAGGCTCAACATCCTTCCCCTCAGCTACGGCTTTCTTATAATCATCATCTTCCCCAACCCAGTCTTCGCGCCCGGTGTTGCGTGCCCATTCACGCACAATTTCCAGAGCGGAATCGTAGTCCGGCTGGTGAAAGCCGCGCGCATCATCGGTGAGAACAGCCACCCTCAGCGGCTCAATCCCGCCTCCCAGATAAAACATCGTGCCATACCAGGAGACGTTTTCTTCTAGAAATTCCTGGCGGCTAATCTCATTCCCGCTCGAATCAAGGTAAAAATGTGCGTCGCCGTTCTTGGTGCTTTCAAAAAGTGCCATATCGTTACTCCTGATTGAGCCCAAATTTTATCAATTAAATAAATTCAAAAATTGAAATTAATTATTACATTTATTATATCATACTTTGTTCTGAACAAAAAACCGGGGATATTTTACCCCGGTTTTTTGTATCCATACACGGTATCTTATTTTTTCTTCCGGTTCTGTTTGATAGACACCTTTCGAACAAGCTCTACGTTCTGACTTGCCCACAGGCTGAACGGCGTGGTGGAGTGTGTATCAATATAATCCAACAACCCTCTAAAATCCCACCTTTTCTGTTCTGCATACACAAGCTGGTAGTTTTCTCCCTCAATGGTCTTTCCGAATTGTTCCACGAAATCTTTGCTGGGTCTTATAAGGGAGTCGAATTTTTCTTCAAGATCACTGAGTGCTTGATCTCTCTCTTTTTTGATCTCCCGCAGACGCTGATTATATGGCGCTGACAAGTCAACAATTTCTTTGCGCACCCTGGCGATCTCGGCAACCATATCAGTGAGATTCTGCCGCAAGCACTCTTTATATTCGGGGGTGCCCACCACAATACCTTGCGGGATTTGTACTTGAGGCACATAGAAATCAGTCAATTCGGCCTCAGCCATCGCCTTGACCAAAAGGTAGGCTAACTGCGCATCCGTCTGGGCGTGGTGCAGGTCTCCTTCTGGTGCAATACCCATATGTTCTCCCGCAACCCCTAATTTGGCATAGCGGGATAAAGCCGCAAAGTCTTTATACATCTCCATTGCACAGACCCACTGATTTGGGAGCGGGTAAGTGTTTACCGTTTCAGCAGTCTGCTCCACCATGCGCCTGTCAAATTTGGCGTTGTAGGCAACGATGGTGCGGTTTCCTATTCGCCGCGAACACTCATCAAGAACCTGATCGAACTTTGGGGCGGTTGCAACCATATCCTGCGTGATGTGGTTGACCGCAGTTGCCTCAGGGGGAATTGGTTGATCGGTATACACTAAGGAATAGTACGGGCCGTTTTCATCAAAATAGCTGATCGAAATAATCTGGGAAGAATTATCCGTGCCAGTTGTTTCTGTGTCTAAAGCAACAAACCCTTCTTGAACCAATTGGCGGGCTTTCAGAATGGCTTGATTGCGCGCCAGTTTTTCAGTATAGGTCATCTCTTCAACGGGTTTGGGTACGGGTGCTTCTTTTTCTGTGCTGCGGGTCTTTGGCTGTAAAGAGACAACGACTTTTTTGGTCAGGTAATCAGATACTGCACCCAGTTCATCGGGATGTTCGGCAAAATATTTATTCAGCAGGCTAGAATCGATTGATCTGTATTCCGAATATTCCGCAATCAAGCCTTCGGCTACAAGGCTTTCCTGAAGATCCTGGAGGTGTCTGGTAACAACTTCAACGAGGGCTTCCTCCCGTTCCGTCAATTTTCGAGTAGCGCATTTCTTTTCCGCTTCGATTTCAGCGATCAGCCTGTCATACGGTTCGCTTCTTTTCTCAATTTCCTTCTTGATTTTTTCGGCCTCATCGATATTCCTTGCGACCAGCTCAACCATCTTGCCGATCTGGTCAAGGTCAGTGTAAACCGTACCGGTCGATCCAAAGTCCAGCGAAGCCTGTTGTGATTTAGTGATGCAGTTCTGACAAACCATTCCGCTCTCCTGATTCATTGATGTTTTTATTGATGATGGACAAAGCGGTATAAACGGCCATTTATTCGCTTTATGATAGAAGCGGTATTTGCTAATAATAATGCAAAACCCCCTTTAAAGGGGGTTTTCCTTTCTGATTTGTGCGGCGGCGATGCCAAGGAGAGTCAAAAATTCAAAATAATGAATTGCTATTATAAAAAAGATATTTTTATGGGTTGGAGGCCGCCATGCGAATTTTTTTGATTTGCCCTGTTCGAAATGCAGATGAGAAAACAAAAGAGTTTATCAAACAGTATATTGAGAAATTAGAACGACAGGGCCATCAGGTTTATTATCCCGCCCGCGACACCAACCAGAATGACCTAGTTGGGGACAAGATTTGCAAGGCGAACATGCGCGCCATTAAAAACGCCCATGAGGTTCACTGGGTATGGGATGGTCAATCCACTGGCAGTTTGTTCGATTTCGGCGTCGCCACCGCACTCGGCAAAAAGGTTGTTCCAGTAGAAGGTTATTTTCCTCCCCCTACCCCAACGAAATCTTTCCAGAATGTCGCTCGGGCCATGTACCAGGAAAGAAAAAAGCAGAAAGCCCTTTGGGATGTTGTGACCGCTGGTGCTGGTGGCCTGCTGACGGGGATTTTAGGAGCGTTCTTGTTCAAGAAGTTCTGGCCCAAAAAATAGGCAAAAAACACCCGCGAATGCGGGTGTTTTTAAAAAAATTGAACAGATATTAACTGTACTATATGAGGTTAAACAAAATATCTCATCGCTATAATATTTTTAATAATTCGAGCCGAGGTATTGTATATGCTAATTCAAGTATTCGCCTGTCCACACTGCAAAAATAAGGTACCTCTGGTAGAAGTAGATGATCTTGTTTACTGCGGTAACTGTCAGTCCTACTTCAAAAAGATCACACAAAACGGAAAAATTTTCCTCAGCAAATCTCCCCCGCCTGCTGACCCCAGCGAAACTGCGGTATTTAACGGCAACGGAAAAATCAATTTAAAGGTGAACCGCAAAACCATCGCGTTTGCCGGTGGAGGCGCAATCATCGTTATCGTGATCTTACTGACGGTATTTTTTATTTTTGGCGGCAGTTCTTACACGCATCCAACGCCGACGATGACCAATACAGCGACTGCGACCCTGACCCTTGAACCTACCGCCTCACCAACCATATCGCCTTCACCGATGCCATCGGCGACTGCGACGATTACCCCGCCACCGACGGCCACCTTCACGCCCACGATTACTTCAACGCCAACGATTACGCCAACCCCCCTGCCAGAATATCTGGCGCGCGAGACACAGCGGTTCGCCCGCCAGACCGAATGGGCGGCAACGGCACAGGCGGAACAAACCGCATGGTGGCAAGAAAAGAGACAGTCAAAGGAAACACCTGAACCGTGAACAAGATCACGTCCAATTAGATCGCGATCTTTAGTCTGTGTTCGTCATTCCCTGTATATGGAGCGAATATCAGCATGAGCGGCGATAAACCGATTGCATGGTTCAACGAAGTTTATGAAGTCACTGAAGGCGTTATCAGCGCCTTCTGCCCCCACTGTAATAAGAAAACCGATGCCCAATACAAGCTCAGAGGTGAAGAACTTCAAATCGATGAAAACCGCAAACCAACCTGGACAGTTGTCGGTTATTACCTCTGTCTGACGTGCGGTGAAGAATTTATCCATATTCGCCCCAACAGCTACGACAAAGACGAGATTGAAAAATTAAAAGCGGCCTACGAACGAAAGCATGCAGATCGGCAAAAAGCCGAGAAAGGTAACGGCGATGAATAAAACCGCCAAAATAATTATTCTCTGTATCCTGCTGGTGGCCCTCGGTTTGGCCGTAGCCTTTATCGCGATAGCAGTTTCCAGCCTGCAAACATCACCTGCAATAGTGGCAGATCAATTCCTTCGCTATCTGGCTGATGGTGATTATGACCACGCTTTCCTGTTGCTGGATAAGGATGCACAAGAAAAAGCAGGCCATATTGAGGAGTTTGTCCAGCGAATCGAAAATGATAGATTGGCCCCTAAGAAATGGGGGATCAAATCTATCGACAGCCGAAGCTCAGCAGAAAGGATTTCTGGTACTGTCGAATTTAAAGATGGTACTCGGGGATACTTTTCTTTTTCAATCAAAAAGTCCATTCTGGATATAAAAATCCACGAATACAAGTTAGAGAAAGTCCTTGTTGACAGGTTGAAGTGATCCTTATCGCTTACAAATAAAAAATACGGCAGGTAAAATCTGCCGTATTTTTTATTTTCCATGCCAGCGATTGTTCAGATGGGAGTTGCCTCGAATTCTTCTACCAGAGAAGCATAGCTTTTTTCAAGTCTGTTTTTCTTTGTGGCCCTCTTTTTGCTGATTTCTTTATGTGTGCGCATCGCCCACTTCCGTGCTTCCTGTAAATAAGCACGGAAGTCCGGGTCATTAGCGACAATGCTGGAGAAAGCAGGGTATCTCCCCACCGTTTTGATGAAGTTCAAAAGAAGATGACACGCATCTACCGTGTCCTCTATCAACAGCTTACGCAGTTCTTTCTGCTTTCGTTTTGGGGCCGCGTTGAGTTGAGCAGAATAAGATTTCGCCAGCGCGTACAAAAACGCCAGCGTAGTCCTGACACACTGCACCGTGAGGTCGTTTTCAGGCTGGTAAATAATCAATTCAAGGGATGCAAGGCGAATGTTCCGGGCGAGAATGCGCAGAACCGGGCGGGGTATTTCCCCGGGCTTGCCCGATTTGTTTTTCTCAAGGAGGTCTGTCAGGCTTTCGAGACGTCGTAACCCATTCAATACGTTCTCTGGATGATTACGGTCACGCAGACAACGGGACAGTTCCACGCCTGCTTTTGAAAGCCCATCATCGCCTGAACCTGAACGCAAAAAATCCCAAAAAGAAACTGACCGATGATTACTCAAAATAAGCGAGTTTATATAATGCAACATATTTTTGTTATCACCGTTAATTTTTATTTATTAATATTATATCACTGGAATTTTTTATTTAATAAAAAAGGGTATATTTACTGCAAATATAAACAGAAGGGATGCGTTAGCGAGCATCCCTTCATTCCTCCTGTGAGCTTCCCTTGGTCTGTCTCTCCTTCCCCACGACCGCTCAAGGAGTGTCATATTGTTACAAATATTATATAGGACAATAACTATATTGTCAATAACATTATTTTTAGTTGTCCCCTCATCGCTATAATAAAATAATAATACCTATTTTTATTGGTGATTTCTGTGATAAGAGAAAACAATTCTGCATCCGAACAACCAGAAAATGCTTTGGATTTTAGGGCTTTCAGTCAATCAATTACGGGGGTGCGTCCTCAGCAGTGGATGCTGATTGCTTTCGCCCTTTTTCTGATCCTTCTGGCATTTTTCTCGGCAGGATACATCCAATCAACGTTCCCTCACAGCGCGGGCGGTGTCGGCGTTGGTGGCGTGGGTGAAATCGCACGGGTCAGTTGTGGGGACTGCCCGTTTGTCTCTCTCCAAATTTCCCCTGAAAACAAAGCAGAAACAGCCCGGCTGGATAACAATTCAACCGTCAGAGTACTTGGATTACACAGGTCAGATTCCGGCCTTTATTACTACGTTCAAAGCGATCATGGAAAGGGATGGGTTTCATCAACCTATATGTTGGTTGAAACTGAATGAATATTATGGGTATGGGTGCTAAATACAGCAGGATTTTCAAAATCAAGTTCCTTTATTATCTCCCGTTAAAAGCTTTGCTGTTTCTAACAACCAGCCTTCCTGAAACGGCCTCCATCCTGGTTCCTTTAATCAACCAGTGCATCGATGCCGTTCCCTGCCTTATTTCACAACTGTTTCCTTATCGGAGTAACAGATGTGTACGAGAAATGATCGGACTTTTCGAAGAGATATCGGAAGCCGCCCCATATATTGCGATTGAAAATGCATGGCTTCTTTATAAATCTTCACCCAAAAACCACCCATTTCGTGAGTATCTATCCGGTAAACTGCTGAAACTGTACCTGGGACAGGATTTTGATCCATCATCTATCAAGATACCCGATACGCAGGCAACCATTCGATATCTGGAATACCTTGCCTGGAAAAACTGTTTCAAGGATCAAATCAAAGGTAACTACCAGTTGTCCTTCCTGACAGCCCAAATAGACGAAAGATTCCGGTCGACAGGAGTGGACAACCGAACCTTATCCCTAATTGACACCTTCAAAGACCGGATGGTGCAGAGTTTTAGATTGCCCGTTTGATTTTCAACGGGCAATTCAGAGAACAAAAAAGAGAAGGAGAAATTTCCTTCTCTTTTTTGTTGAGCAATAATCTACTTTACCGCTTACCGAACAGTTTCTATCAGGCTGAGGAAGTAATCGTAGGGTACATATCCCTGCAAAGCGCGCCCGTTGATAATCGAGAAGGGAGTGCCATTAATCCCAACGCTTCTCACGCCGTTCGCGACTTCTTCTACCAGAGGATTTTTCTCCTGAACGCACTCCTGCAGGGCATCGGCTTCATCCTCGGTATACACTCCCATATCGTAAATTACTTTTTGCATATTTTCATCGCTGAAAACATCCAGCTGGGAGACACGTGTGATGAAATCAATGTACCCATCACTGTCCCTGTCGGCTACACAGCGCGCATAGCTAGACCATAAAACCGCTTCAGGGTGCAGTTCAGGAATAGGCAGATCGTACATTTCGAGATAAACATCATCACGCCGCAAAAGTTCGGGGAGGAGTTCAATAATAAACTGGCGGCAGTACGGACATTCTAAATCGAGAAAGAGACCGTAGCGCACCCGGCTTCCAGGATCGCCCTTTGTCCAGTGAGGCTTTACCGATACAGGGAAATTAATATCGGCTGTAGGCAGGCGATTCCACGTAAACTCCTCTGGTGAGCGCGGCGGGTTGTTTTCCAGAGAGTTCATGAACCGCTGTGTCTGGTAAATCCCCCCAACGAAAAACCCGGCTACCAGGCCGACGATCAAAAGGATGACAGGAACCAGCGGGAAATTGATTTTTTTCGATGTGGGTGCATCCATTAAAAGAAACCTCCGATAAATTTGATAAATTTGCTTTAAAAGATGGTCAATACATCAATAAAGCAAATACTAAAATTATTATAGCGATCACATTTTTATAACGAGTGGATTTTAATGAGCTGTAAATCACAGGTTCTTAAGCCCCTTGAAATTTTCAGAGAAAATGGTGCATCAGGAATGAACGCACCGGTTAGTTCAAATTTCTTCGTACGCGGACTGCTGGAAATTGTTGGGGATGACGAAGTATATTTTTATGACCCAAGCCTTACGCCGGAAGAAAATGCAATTCAGGTAGGGAAAAGATTTGTGCCTTCCGATCTGACTGATCGACTTGGCCCGTGTTCTGCCGGTCATAACCGGATGTTCGAATATACGTCTTATTCGGTGCAGGTCAACCCGTATGACGTAAAACCGCTGTTTTTACTGCTGGATAATCATATTAAAGACAGGAGCTTGTGGCGATTTTTCCGTTATGCCGTTCCGATCCACGGAAAAGTGGAAAATTGTTTCTATACAAAGAACTGGGACACAGCTATGCGCATTTCAGAGGCGCTAAATTAACCGGCGACATCCCACCACAAGCCCTGTTTCAGGGGAGGGGAAATGATCCCCTCCCCTGCTTAATTTTCCTGCAGTTCTTCCCACAACCTGTCCGCAAGGTCAACCGTTTGAGGGGGGATATCAAATTGGTAATTCACATAATGCCGGATATGAAGAAGCACTTCTGGACGACGAGGGACAATCAGATGAAACACTTTTCCGCTCTCGCCATCTATTGTCTGTTCGCCATCTATAATTTCATAATCTCCATCATCCAACTGCAGGATCGGAACCGGTTTTTTCATGTGGTCTTTACAGTTCGCCAGGACGTTAAACACGAGGTGGTTTTTTCCTCTGTACCTGCGTAAGGCAACAGATAGGATTTTTGGGATGGCGTATGGGATCTCTTCTTCCTGCGCCTCCTGATTGGGTTTTGTTGCTACCGCTTCAATTTTTCCTCCCCCATTTTTATTATCCATCACGGTCAGGACAACTCCTATTCCAAAAAACACCACCGCTAAAAATAAGACTCCACAGATCAACCAGTAATTACTATCCATCCCAGAAAGAAACTCCTTGCTCATTAATTTTTGTCGCATTTAATAATTTGCAATTTTTGTTTTCTTTCTTTGCCAGACACAAATCAGTTGCGTTTTACAAAAATCAAAACATTATCCGGGAGACATTCCAGGACGGGCAAAACGCTTCCTGCATCTAGCCCCCCATAACCGATTCCCGGAAAGTTGAGGCGAAAGCACCAATCGGGATGCTGATTAGCATAAGAACTCAAATTGTGCGCTGACTTTTCAATCAGTGATAATGGAGATGGGTTGCGGAAATCATATTTCGTCTGGAACAGACCATAGCCAGCGATACTGCCGTTCTGAATTTCCTTGACGGCGAGGAAGCCGTATTCATATATCCATCCCTGAATTTGCTTCCCTTTATTCTTAATAAGGTTGGCGGCATCCAATGCAATGCCGGGGAATTTCCGTGTAGCCTACAAAGCCGCCCCGCTTCCCATAATTAATCCCTTTCTAGAGTGAACGCAACCGTTGGTCGTCACAATAAAAAAAGAGTTTTGGGTAGGGTTTTCCCACATATCCCGGACAACGATCTTCATTTTCTCTCCTGTAAAACAGGGTTATTTTTTATTATAGGAATCGAACGGCGTTGATTTTTACGCCTATTTCTTTACCGGAATTTATTTTTATTGATTTGTGTATACCAGGCGATAAAAAATGACCGCGCAATAATTGCCGCGGTCATTTTTGGGTTTCAACCGAGCCTGCCCCGCTGATTATGCAGATAAACTGCCTCCACCTTAGTAGCAAAAAGAGTCGACTTCTTCACCGAGTGGATTGAAGATGTAGGCACAGTCCCCGCCATTGTCCCATACATCTTCAATATCGCTCTCGAAAGAAAATCCGCAATTGTCTGAACGGTTTTCACCGGAGAAAACCTTACATACCATTTCTGGCATCATGGTAAAGGATGGGAAAGTAAATTCGAGTCCACTTTCATCCCGAATCTTCCAGTCCTCGAGGTCAACCGGAAATTCGCTCTGGTTCTGAATTTCCACAAACTCGACAGCTCCCCCAGAAAGGAATCCATCTGCAAATACTCCGAGTATTGAGATAGATTCCTTTGAAGAATCTTCACTTGAGCCGCTGGCATTCACATCCTTCTGAGATGACGACTGCACAGCATAAACCGATTGTCCTCCTGATGCGCGGCTGACCAGCAGAGGTAGGAAGATTTTCCCGCCTTCACCAGTTGACGGAACATCGGTCGGTACCGGTGTAGGCGGAACGGTATCTGTCGGATTCGGGGCGGGTTCCGTCGGGCGCGGAGTCGGAGTAGGAGCAGGCTGTGTCGGTACAGGGGTGTCAGCCCCTCCTACCATCAAGGGAATCTCAATGGTTTTCGCTTCATAAATCCCCAGGTCAAACACAAACTTCAAAACGTGCTGGCCTTTTTCAGAGAACAGCTCTGTGGGGACGAATTTCAAATTCATCTTGATGTCGCCGTAGGTGATTGAGTTCGAATTCGGATGGAAGGTGACATTTCGCATATAACCATAGAACTGGTCGTCGGCGAACACCTTAATTGGAACGGCATATTTTGTGCTGAAGGGCTTGCCATCCTTATCAACCAGCCTGCCGGTCAATTGAATCGTGTTAACCTGGCTGTTCCACGGTACGCTGGTTTTGTCGCTGGTCAGCTCAAAAATGACCGGGACTTCCCGCACCGCCGCGTTTAAAGTGGTCATCACTGCCTGATTTCCCTGCCGGTCAGCCAGGGTGATGCGAATATCCATGCTCTGAGCGGACTGCGGGTTGACGATCCCGCTGTATACCTCTCCAGACTGGTTCAAGGGCAGGTTTTGCCATCCACCCTGGTCAAGCTGGTACTCGAACTTTACAGCGGCTAATTCTCCACTGTCATCTTTTGGAATAATCCTGACTTCAATGGGTTTACCCGGTGTCAACCGCACCGGCATATCAATAGCGGATAGATAGGGCGGGTTTTTATCTGGCATCGACAGGTCGAATGTTGCCACCGTTTCCATATATGTGCTGGTCATACGGATGTCAGTATAGTTGAATGCCGCCCGCGCTTCCTGCTTGCCGGAGACATCGGATATGACACGGTAGTAATTTTGATGGTTGATGCCCTGAGTGGTGACAATATCATCCCCGTTAAGAGTAGCCGTAATATGGTCTCGACTTTTCTGGGGCGATTCTTTTCCCTGATTCGATGTAATGCTGTAGGGGGTTTCTATTAACACCTGATTGTCGCGGTTGTCCATTTTGAAAGAAGCCACAGAAGGCGCTGACCCAAAGCGATAATCCTGCGGGGGCATCTCAGCGTTCACGCGCCAATTTAGCGAGTTGCCATCAACATAAACCCCTTTATTGGGGAAATTGTAATCAGTTGAGTAATACCAGTTGCTCTCGTCATAGGCGATGTCCTGCATGCTGTAAACAATATCCGAGAGGTTCGGGTATTTTTCAGGTGCATAGGTCAGCGAGAATGGTGTGCGCGCATACAAGGTGCGGTTTATCCCAACCGGAAGATAGGTGGGTTTTTCAGACGCGGTAGAACTATTGAGGGTGAATGGAATTAAAATCGCCTCGCGACCGCTGAAGCCGGTAGTTTCCCAAATTGGTTTTCCACCAAGTAGATTATTGATTCCGTATTCAACATGAAAAATACGTACATTTTGCGGGTCGTAAGCCCGAATGATGCTGGTTTCATCGGTAATGAGCTCCGAGAACAGGTACAGCTCGTCCGCCCACGCCTGGATGTCCATTCCTGCCATGGAGGCATTCTTTTCCAGCCAGCCATATGTGTTCAATTCAACGAACAGGCGGTAGCGCGGTGAGAAGCCGTAGCCAATGCCTGAAAAGGTGAAGCGCACATTTTCAGGCATGGAGGAAACATAGTACGTGTAGCTGGCCGGAAGTTTGTTCAGCGGGTAAAAGGCCTCGTGTGTAGATTTTTCAAAATCCATTCTGGCGGCATTTGTGTCCACCAAAAAGACTTCTCTTCCAAGTACCGGGTCGTTATATACAAAGGATACAAACTGTTCACCTAACAGAACAGGTTTCCCATCTTTAGAAGTCGCATCTATCGTCACGGGATGAGTTTCATTTGCGTCGAAGTCTACAACTACCGTAGAGTGAGGTTCGACAACGACTTCCTTTACTATAAAGACCGACCTGGGACGGAAGAGATCCCCGAGATGGAAATAATATCCATCCGGGTTGATGGTGAACAGAAAATGATATTTCCCCGCCCCCAGGAACATTTCCACCTCTGTGATACCAGAATTCAACCCCGGAATGGGTACTATACCCGAATCCCCTTCCCGATGATAATAACCTGCAAGCATCTTGAGGTCGTCTGGGTCATCTTGCTGACCTTCCAGATAGGTGATGTTCATGCGGAGAATGGAAGCCGATAAAAAGGAGAACGGGACACGGCTGGTAAATTCCTGTCCATTATCCGTATCGACCATGTTGAGAACAACATACCCATCGTAAAAGCCTTCTTTGATATCAGCGGGTATGTCAACCGCCAGATTCAAAGTGAACGTTGAATCTGGCGCTAAACTAAAGTTCTGTACATTCAGGCTGATAAATTCAGATGGGTTTTCGACATCTTCAGACGGCCACAGGGGGTGAGTGTAATCCTCCATGGTGCGCTTCAAGGTAACAGTAGCTGTTACCGTTAGATTCCTGTCCGACACATTGCGCAATAAAATATCGCGAGAAGGTTTGTGGTCTGCGATAACACCAAAAGCGATGCTGTGCGGCTCTGCAACCAATGGCGAAACAATCGCTTTATCCACCCGGACAGCACCTGCCCCCTGCTGAAGCGAGAATGACGTGTGTCCTGCAAAGTTCTTTTTCAGGTCGGCGGCGGTATTAATCAGCACTGAACGGGCATAATCCGGGTGCGTCCTTTTCCATTCGGGACGCATCTGGTAAATCAGTGCGGCAGAACCTGCGACCAGCGGCGTTGCCAGACTCGTCCCCCTTGCGGCATTCGAATTGGGATTTCCATCTTTTCCATCTGTCCACTTACCGTTCAGATGAGTAGTTACCATGCCATCAGAGGCTGGGGCGCTGATGTTGGGCTTATACAGGTCGTAATAGCCATGAACCGGGCCTCTCGACTGTCCGGCATAGGGCCAGTCCTGAAGGTCTGTTTGCATCACGGTCAGGGCCTCGCGCGCGACTCCAGGAGTGGTCAGCCGCCCCGAATTTCCACCAGCAACGGCGACCAACACCCCCTGCCGGAAAGCCGCGTCTACCTCCTGACAGAGTGGGTCATCCGGGTGGCCCAAATCACTGCCGAGACTGAGGTTGATAATGTCAGCTCCATCTTCCACAGCGCGCTTGATAGCACTAATGACGTAGGACGCTGATGTTCCACCACTGGCGGGGAAAACTTTGTAAGCAAGGATTTCAACATCAGGAGCAACACCTCGATATACCGGGTCAGAGGATGCAATCGCCCCGGCAACCATGGTGCCGTGACCATTGTCATCCATGGGGTCATGGTCTTCATTATAGAAATCCCAACCCCCTACAACTTTGCACCCCTCTCCAAAACATCCTCCCAAAGCAGGATGCTTATAATCCACGCCGGTGTCAATAATCGCGACTTTCACGCCTTTGCCAGTAATGTTCTGACCCAACTGGTCGACCATTTCCCACACCGCTGATGCGCCGACATGCGGCGAAATATCATCCAGCGCGGGGTAAACCATAAAATCCTCAGTTACATTTTCTTCTCCATACCGGGCCTTTACTTCGTCAACCTCGGACAGGGGGACACGCAGAGAGTATCCCTGAAAAACCAAACCATCCACGGGGGTGACTTCTTCTGCCTCGATGCCGATTTTATTGAGGCTCGCATCCAGTTCCTTAGCCGATGCCCCATCAAGAGAACGCTGACGGAACATCCCGCGATGAACAGCTTTAGCATCGACGAGAAGAGTCACATACTCCTCTTCCTCACCATTTTCGCCGGTTGAAAGAGAGGTTTGGGCACTAGCCTGTGACCACGGGGATACGAAAACAGCAAAAAGAGAAAGAATAAGGAGAAAGTGGACGAATCGCTTTGTGTGTGTCATTGCTCGCATCTTTCAACTCAAAAAACAAATATTATTTTATAATTTTCCCTAATATATTAATTCTACTACTTAATTTGCAATTCGGCAATCAATTCCTATTATATTATCAATCATATTTGCACAATTTACATATAAGTTAGGGCCGATTTTACGGAAAATTTATCTGGATTATCGGGAGTTTTTAGACAAAATGAGTAAATATTCTCCATCCCAGTGCCGTGTATTGAAAATGTTGTATGAAAATCCGGGCGGTTGTCTTGAGATTTACCCGCGAGGCAAAAAAGTTTTTATCATTGGAATTGATCGGAAAGAGTACCCTCCCCATTTCCGTAGTATCCAATACGTAACGGTGAAGGCTTTGAAAAATCAAGGGCTGTTGGAATGTATTCAAAGAGAATTTAGTCAAACATATCAAAGGGTGGCATTTGAACAGTACCAGTTGACAGAGAAGGGTAAGCAGGCCGCAACCACAATTACGCCTGAAGATATGGTAACTGTCCCCGGTAAAAAGCCTGAGCTGACGGAAGCGCAGATCACATCTGTTTTACAGAAAGAATTTTCGGAACGAACAGGATGGGCGTTTTTCAGCCAGCTTCGCGGGTCAACCGGATATTTTTACAACCAGCAGTATTTGGACGGTTGGGCAATCAACCTGTGGCCGAGTCGGGGAACGCAGATTATCGCATTTGAAATCAAGGTTTATCGAAGCGATCTGCTGAAAGAATTGAAGGATAGCGATAAAAGGGTCTACGCAATGAACGTATCGAATCAGTTTTACTTTGTCACCCCTGAGGGATTAATGAAAAAAGATGAAATTCCTGATGACTGCGGTTTAATGGAGGTTCAAAATCAAAACGGTTATTTGACCATACGCAAGATAAAGAAAGCTCCGGTACGCAGACTGGAAATGCCATCATGGTGGTTTGTCGCCTCAATTGCCAGGCGGGTTTATCGGGGTGAACAAAATTTATAAAAAACCAGATTTATACACAGAAATCCTATAACCTTTCGGAACCATTTGAGTTTACCAGCGTCTATGTATTAAAACCATAAGGAGAATTATTATGCTAAAAAAGAAAAAATATCTTGTTTTTGTCGTTAGCTTACTTTTTGTCATGCTGGTAACTGCCTGCAGTGGGCCGTCCACTCCATCACCGGCTGTTTTCAATGAGTTGTCCGATCCTCGCCAGCTTAATGCCAGCGGCATCGGGGAAGTTCTTGTTACCCCCGACATTGCACGCATTTATATTGGGGTTTACAGCGAAGGAAAGAAAGCCTCAGACGCGCTGAACGAGAACAGCCAGAAAACCGAGGCAGTAATGGAAGTTATCCGTGAACAGGGTGTTTCCGAGGATGATATCCAGACTTCCGGGATCAATGTTTATCCCCGAACGGACTATGATATGAACGGGAGTGTCACCGGCACGACCTTTGTCGTGAACAACTCTCTACATGTGACGGTACGTGACCTCTCTAAACTCAGCGATATCCTGGATGCTGTTGTGAAGTCGGGCGCGAATAACATCAACGGCATCCAGTTCGACCTTGCCGACCGTTCAGGTGCAGTAGCCGAAGCCCAAAAACTGGCGGTTGCCAATGCCCGCACACAGGCTGAGGCTCTTGCAGAAGCGGCAGGGGTGGAACTGGGTAAAATCCTGAACCTGGGCGTTTCCAGCTACAATCACCCTGCCCCTGTTGTGTATGATGCGATGGGGATGGGGGGTTTAGCAATGGAAAGAGCCGCTGTTCCAATCTCGGAAGGCCAGTTGTCAATCTCCGTCACCGCCAACATCACATTCGAAATCGAATAATTTATTCTGATAGGGATTAATCAAAAAAAAGACCCGGCGATGGGTCTTTTTTGATTGCTAAGACAACGAATAATATTGATTGTATTTTTTTTAGTATAATATTTATATATTTATCTTGAAAGGGATCGCCGTGATTAAGTTGCTAGAAATTCTAGAGATAACCGTTGCAGGCTGTTCATCAGATGAAAACCACCCGCCTTAAGCGGGTGGTTTTCAGGGCGCAGAATTGATAAAAAAAAGGCCGGTTTTCCGGCCTTTTTTTTATTTTCTATCCACCTGCCAGATAACGGACGGCCTGCATCGCGGCAGATGCACCCATGCCTGCCGAAGTAATCACCTGCCGGTAGATCGGGTCAGCGACCTCGCCAGCGGCGAAAATTCCGGGGACACTGGTTTGCATGAAGCGGTCTATCTCAATATATCCGCGTTCATCCATGTCCACCACGCCGCGCAGGAAGTCGGTGTTAGGCTTATGCCCGATAAAAATAAATACCCCGGACACGTTTCGAACTGTACAGTCTCCGGTAAGAATATTGCGCAGTACGACTGCGTTTACGCCCTGGCCATCATCCCCCCGAATTTCCTCTACAACACTGTTCCAGATAAAAGAAATTTTCGGATTTTCCTTTGCACGAGTTTGCAGTATTTTGCTGGCACGCAAAGTATCCCGGCGGTGAACGATTTGAATGGAACTGGCAAAGCGCGTGAGAAATAATGCCTCCTCCAGCGCGCTGTCACCACCACCAACAACAACAATTTCCTTATCTCTGAAAAACCACCCATCACACGTGCCGCAGTAAGATACCCCCCTTCCAGTAAATTCCCGTTCTCCGGGCACGTTCAATAATCTTGGGGATGCACCGGTAGCAACGACCAGACTTCGACAAAGATATTTATCACTGTAACCGAGAACTTCGAACAACCCATTTTCACGGATGACAACTTCCTGGGCCACATCACTCACAGATCGCGCCCCAAAGCGTTCTGCCTGATCTTTAAAAGCCATCATCAGTTCAAATCCATTCACACCAGCAGGGAAACCAGGGTAGTTTTCTATCTGGTGCGTCTGTGATGCCTGTCCCCCCTCTGCCATTCCTGTCAGGATCAAAGGATTAAGTTCTGCACGCGCGGCATACAGCCCCGCAGTAAACCCTGCTGGGCCGCCGCCAAGAATAATGATTTTTTCGGTAACATTCTCTGTCATTGCGCACTCCAAATTTGCCAGAATTTTTATTCACTGACGTGAAGGGCTTCGTTATTGCACTTTTTAGCCCGCAAGCATCTATTTGAGTATTTAGTACAATTTTTATATAAAAATATATACAAATTTATTGATTGACTCTAATCGGGTTTGACTATAGACAGCCTATAACAGCCGTAAAAGCGAAAATATAAACGCTGTTCATCTATTTATAAAAATCACCCGCAGAGGTAAATCCGATGAGCTGTGAAGGATACTGTAAGAAATCAAATCAGGATACAAGACAGGCTGGCGGTCAAACAGTCACGTTGATCGATTATTCAGACTGTCCCCCACATCAGATTGAAATTGAAGATTGGATGTACGATCTCGCCCTAGAGATGGATGATGACGTTTTTGAGAGAGTTTTCCACCCGATTTTTTGGTATGACGGTAAATTCAACAAACGAAAGGTGAAGTGCGCTTCCTGCAAGACCACGATCCCAAAAGGAGAGGCGCGCGGCTGGAATTTCCGATCTCCCTTTTTACTGTCCAATAACTATCGTTATTACTGCCCCGCCTGCCATGCAAGACAGGTGAAAGAGATAAAATTGCAGAAAAGGGCTGACAAATACCGCAACAAAATCAAACTTATTCTCTCCCCGCCTGGTTCTGTGTGTAAAAACCGCTTATGGGCGTTGCGTCAGTCACAGTTCGACACGATTAACTATTATGCGATGCGGTTACCAGCAGATCAGATTTATGGGTTTTACCTTGAGCTATATACACTTATGAAGGGACTGCCAGAGGCTACTCTCAACGATTATCTGTCGACCACCAGAATTATCCGAAGCGTGATGGGAAAATATCCATTATCAGGATAACGCCGATTAAATACAGGCTAACAATGAAAAAAGGGCGAGTTCTTCGCCCTTTTTTCATTCTGTCAACCGTATATTTCGATTCAAAAAAACCATTGTTTCTGAAAACGACATTTTCAAAAATGAGCAATCATTACCCGCCCGTCAATATAAAAACAGAAAAAACTGGAGTCAGAAAATGCGAGGCGAGGATAAAAACTGGTTAATCATCAACAATCTAAAAAATATGCTTTACAGGGATGCCGTATTTGAACTGCATCGTTTGTTCATCTCGATCTTTCCAGATGACATCGGTTGCCGTTATGTTTATGGGATACAAGGCGATGTTTCTCCGGTTGTCAAATTCTGCGTTCGTGCATACATGGAAATCAATATTGGCGACACGCATGGAAACGCCATCAACATCCCCCGGTCGCTAAAAGATTGTGACTTTCATGGAGAAATCCTTATTACATGGGGAGAGTGCGAACTTCTCATTACCCCCGCCGATGCACAACTCCCCATATCCACTTATTTTACGAAACAACTGCCGCCGAGAACCAATCTGGAAAGTGTTCTCCAGACTTTTTGAAGTACAGCCATCATTCCCTGTACCAGATGCACTCAACCGTTCGCTTCCTTGTCCCATTCAGCGGAACCAGCGGCTTGAAATCCATCCAGTCTGCCGTTGCGTTTTCACAAACAATGACCTGCCCCTCCCGGCTCCGGATCCACTCAGCCAGTTCTTTATAATCTATATGGTTGCATTTGTACTGGAAACCCTGCTCCTGGTATGGGGGGTCAATAAACCACGTAGCTTTTTGATTCGGTACGTCTTTGTACGATCCCAGAATGATCGTCCAATGCCGTATCTTATATAAATTTGCGGCAATTCGTTTTTTGTCAGAAGCCCACGAGTTATGATTGCTGGCCCTTTTTCTTGGATATGTTGTCCCACGATTGACACAAAACCCCATCAGCCAGCGCTCTTCATCACAAAGATATTCGGGTACAAGTTCACCCTTCTGAATTACAGGTAAATCCAAAATATCTTTTTCACTTGCCTTTTGCAAATACCACCAGATGCGCACAATTACATCATAGGAATCTACCAGGATAACATTCTTTTTCCAATTATCCCCATATAGAGAATATTTTGCTGTACCAGCAAACGGCTCGATAAGGGTGTCATAAATTGGTTCAGGATAATATTTAACGATTTTCTGCTTGCTACCAAAATAAGACCACATTCTTCACACCTATTTCCAGTTTTTTGTTCTCTGGAAACAGGATGAAGAACTGGGCCGTTTTTCAAAAAAAGGAAACGGCGTAATCAGCCAGCAATCCTCAATTGTTTGAAGGGCCGTAACAGGGAAATTAAAGTGAAGACCACCAGCGGGTGACCTCCAATTCATAGAAACAACAAAAAACGGGATCAAATGATCCCGTTTTTTAATCGTTGCGCTTTAAATAAAAAGAACGCAAGACCTTGAAATCCTTTTTGCAGAACGGAAAGGACAATTTAGCCCACCGGGGGCAATGTACTGTAGAAGTGTCTTGCGCTCACGCCTCATTCTACACAATAAAATTGATTTGTCAACTATTAAAGGGCATTTATCGGCGAATATTTTTTTATTTCACGAAAATATCAATCAGCACCCACCTGCCATTAGGGACAAAGACTATCTCGATACTTTTCCTCGGAGCAACGGCGGATCCTCCTTCTGCTTGAATCGTCAGGAAATTCTGGTGCGTTTTAATATTGCCTACCATCACTTAACCTTTGACCACAAATCTTTTTATCGCGGCGGTCTACAAAAGTTTCAACATCCGGCGCTTATCATTTCCCAGACTTGTGTCCGGGTCTTTGAGGTCATTTTCCAATCGTTCTTTCAGGTAATCTCTTAACTCAGAATTATGAAGCACTAATTTGCGCAGTCCCGAATACGCCTCTTCCGAAAGTTCCCGGCGAAAGGCGTATTCCGGCACAAAGCACAATCTATAGAGGACATCAACGTTTGTTTTGGATGGCTGACACAGGCCATACTGGATGATTGTGGATATTGCCGCTTTATTCGATGATCTTAGATTTCTCAGCGCTCGCAAAAGACGATTGATGCCGTACTCATCCCCGCCCAATGTTCTGCAAACACGAACCAGACTAGAAGCTAATGCATTTGACTTGATTTTCTGTTCCAGTAACTCACTCAATACTTCAGCACAGTGATCTGGTGTAAACATCTGTTTACAGCACTCAATAAAATCTGGCTCGTGAGCGTTTTTGATCTGCCCGTTTCTCACCCATGATTTCATATTCTCTACGAGCTGGTGCTGGTTTGACTCAAACAGTTCCTTTATCACCTGCTGGCGGACTGCATCTCGATTATTGCGATAGGAACGATACCAGTTCAACACAGAGACCGGTGTGTCTAAAAACTGGCTGATTTTATTCAAGTTCTGGAGGGGGGCGTTCTTTAGCACATTCGGGATCATTACCCCTCCGTAGGAAAAACCAATTTTGTTTGCTAACAAGGCCGCATTATTACACTGCATAACCCTTCTCCACACGAATATTTCGCAAATATGCGAGCAAATATTTTTTAGAGGTTGATTTGGGGTTGCTTCAATACTTATTAGACGGTTTCCTTGGATTATTTGCCAGAAAAATACCAGCAAATTCTGACAAATATGTAGGCTCCCCGTCTCTAATTTAAAAATTGTAGTAGCATACGTGGAGATGGGAACGATGTTTCTGAATACAAGGACGGGTCAAGGATTGGTCGAATATACGCTTTTATGCGGGTTGATTTTCATGTCCATTTCAGCTCTGGCTTTATTAAGTGCAAAGATCGCCGGAATCTTCGAAACAACCACACGAGCGTTTGTTTTTCCTAATTGATAATGCGAATCATTGGACGATGATCCAATAATAATGGGGTAATCGTCTGAGTATTATGTGTCTTTCATTTTTTTCAATTTGTTTCGGAGGTGTATTATGTTAAATGCTATTAAGGAGAGGGGACAGGGGCTTGTCGAATACGCACTGATTCTCGTCCTGGTGGCAGTTGTCGTAATCGTCATCCTTGCACTGCTCGGGCCGGCTATCGGCAACGTGTTCAGCAACATCGTCACCAATATCTAAACACTCCATATCCTCGCTCAATCGAAACCCATAAACAAAAACAAGAGGCTTATTATTCTGCCTCTTGTTTTTGTTTACAAATTCTTACCGCTATCATAAAGGTACGGGAATTAATTTCTACGCGACAAAAGCATGGAAACCAAAGAATTTTTCTGATAAATCGACCCATCTGGTTTTGAAAATAATTTCTGGAGAAAGTGGCTGTTTATGTCTGAACAAATTTCCGGTGTCATTAAGCATGTTGTGCTTCAGAAAGAGAATGGATGGGCGGTTGTTCGGTTGATGGCTGATGCCCCCTACAACGCTGAAATAACGGTGACCGGTGTATTCCCCAAATTAAAGAGCGGAATTCCCCTGCACATTGAAGGTGACTGGGTTGAGAACAAGCGGTGGGGAAAGCAATTCAAAGCGGAGAATTTTTTATCTGCCAGGCCTAAAACAGCTTATGAGATGGAGTTATATCTATCCTCGAACCTGGTCAAAGGTATTGGCCCGGCTACCGCCACAAAAATCGTAAAAAAGTTCGGAGATCAAACATTTGACATCCTCGACAACCACCCAGAACTGCTTCTCACTATCGAGGGGATTGGTAAATATAAACTGAAAATTATTCAAGAATCCTGGAACGCCCAAAAAGCCGATCTCGACACCCTGCTTTATTTACGGAAGATCGGGATTTCCACTCAAATGGCAGTCAAGCTCTATAAGGAGTTCGGGAGCAAAATCACCAGCATGATTGAAGCGAACCCTTATATCCTGGTCAAAAAGGTTCGCAACTTCGGATTTAAAAAGGCAGATCAAATCGCGCAAAACATGGGCTTCGGCATAGATTTTCCACCTCGCATCCGGGCGGGAATACTGCACACGCTTGAATGTGCATGTCAGGAAGGCCATACCGCGATGGAGATGGGAAGCCTCGTTGGCAAGGCATCGCTTTTACTCGATCTCCCCCCTGAGTCGGTCGCTAAAGCCCTCGTAGACATGATCCACAAGAAAGAGGTAATCAAAGCGCCTGCCAAAACGCCCGATGGAGAACCCGTGGACTGTATTTATCCATCATGGCTGTATTATCACGAATTTGGGGTGGCAAAGCACATCCATAGGCTGATGAGCAATCAGGACACCTTTGTTCGGAGCGAAATGCTGTATGAACAGCACCTGAGGAACCCGTCTGAATCTGCCAAGAAGCTCAGTAAAACGCAAAACAGCGCAATTGCACTCGCCCTCAAGAATCCAGTTACGGTGCTTACTGGTGGGCCAGGAACGGGAAAAACATCGACCCTTAAAGCTCTGGTAGAGCTGTTAAATCAAGCCGGAGTTGATTTCGTCCTCACCGCTCCAACAGGCCGCGCCGCACAGCGTATGGCCGAAACCACCGGGTTTAAAGCCTCTACCATTCATCGTCTGCTGAAGTATGATCCCCGAACGAATGTTTTTCTACATGACGAGAAAGACCCCATAAAATCAAACTTCTTCATCATTGACGAGATGTCAATGGTTGATGCTTACCTGATGGACTGTCTGTTAAGGGCAGTACCAGATGACGCTCACGTTCTCATGGTTGGAGACGCAGATCAGCTCCCCAGCGTGAGCGCGGGCAACGTATTGAACGACATTATTTCCAGCAATATCGTGCCAGTCACGAAACTGACTGAAGTTTTTCGACAGGACGAAAAGTCTTTTATTACTCTCAATGCTCACCGGATTAACAACTGCCAGATGCCGGTGATTCCGAATGACATTCAGAAGTGCAATGACTTCTTTTTCTTCAAAGCTGATGATCCTGATGCGATTGCCAACACCGTCTTAGAACTGGTAACGAAAAAGATACCTGCAACGTTTGGGTTTGACCCCAAAACACAAATTCAGGTTTTAGCTCCGATGTACCGTGGTGACATTGGAGTCGATGAACTAAATATCCGTCTGCAGGAACTTCTGAACCCGCCTTATCCATCCAAAAAAGAGCATGTGTTTGGAAAAAAAATCTTCCGAACCGGCGATAAGGTGATGCAGTTGCAGAACGACTATGACCTCAACATCTTCAATGGGGATATCGGCTTTATCAAGGATATTACAGATAAAGGATTGGTCATTGACTTTACTGGTGAAAAGGTAGACTACCCCTTTGAATGTCTGGAAAACCTCACGTTAGCGTACTGTGCCACCATACACAAATCGCAAGGGAGCGAATTCGATGCGGTCGTAATGCCTTATCACGAGTCCTACAGCTTAATGTTGCGTAAAAACCTGACCTATACTGGAATTACCCGCGCAAAAAAGCTGGTAATTCTCGTCGGGACGAAAAGGGCTGTGGCAATTTCAGTAAGTAATAACCGCGTCGAACGGCGGTTGACCGGTCTGGAATTGTTTTTAAAGCAGGTGAACCATCAACCCATTCCTGTTAAAGAATAAAAATTTACAGAAACCGAAAAATCAGACAAGTGCCTGAAGGCAGGTGCTTGTCTGATTTCCCATCGCTATAATATTTTTAATATTTATTGCGAGATTTTGGAGAATTTTAATGATGAAAAAAGGGACGATTGGGTCTGATCTGGACGGAGTGCTGTATCCCTGGCAAAAACTCGCCTATGACGAAATTCGCAGGCGGTATGGGATAAAGGATTCTTTTGCAAAATTCTGGCAAAAAAAGGGGATTTATGACAGTCTCATTCAGGAAGCAATTCTTTGGGACCTGTACGATCATGCCGATCCAGACCCTCATATGGTCGAGGTTTATCAGGCCATCGGCCAGTATTACCCGATGGTATATGTAACCCACAGGCCTTCATTCTCCACTGAAACTACCCGCCGCTGGTTGGAAAAATACAATTTCCCCAACCCGGAAAATCTGGCCGTGGTGAGCGGAAGCAAGGCCAGAATGGTGAAAAAATTTAACTGCCTCGCCTTTATCGAGGATCGTATTTCCGTCGGTCTTACCTTGATGCCGATTACCAAGGTCATCATTAAGACACAGCCATGGAACAAACTGGAAGCCTGTCCCTTTGAACGCTTCCCCGCGAGCAACCCGTTCATCCTTCTCGATATCCTCAAGGACATGGGACTGTACCCGGGTGAGCGAATTGATATGGCAACACTTAAACAGGTTGCCGCTTAGGGAATCCCTGGTCTGTTGTGATGACCCGCCGGACTTTCGCCGTTAGTAACTGTATGCCAGTTGGTTGTACTCTGGATTTCTGTGGCGTTCACAGAGGTATTCTTCGCTCAACCGGTCATATCGTCTCGTAAACCGATTGCAGTTGACACATCGCCCCTCTTTTGAAAGATAAACAAATCTACGATCAGAATGTTTTTTAGAGGGTTTATTACCACGCATACTCGATAAGCACCTTTTCTAGTAATCAGTATTTTTGTTACACATACAGACGCGAATACTATAAAAAATACAGTCTTGTCTTATTTTCAACTACCCCACTATGGTGAATATCAATAAAAAAAGCTGTGTAATTAAATATTTTCTGTTAGTTTTTTCAACATTTATTCTCACGTATGTATGCTTAAGTATATTTTTTTCACAGGCAGAAGGGGAAGACCAATCTAATCAAAATGATGTCAAAATTCTTGAAGAGAATTACCGGTCTACTGTGGTTCTACGCGCTGAAGATGGTTATCAGATTCAAAAGGAAATTGCAGAACTGGCTAAAGCCTATCAAGCCAACCCTGCACTTGCACACAACGCAGAATGGCAGAAAGATTATCTCGAACTGTATTCCCGGCTTGTTGAAAACGCGCACTCCCTGGCACAGATTCCTCCGCCCCATCGCTTTCAGGAAGAAAGTCTCCTTTTATCCCGCTCGGCAGATTGTTTTCAAGATAGTTACCAGATCAATCAAAAATGGATAGAAGGTGGGGCTGTTGATGGGATGCATCGCGAAGCCGCATTGATGTCCTATCAGTGCGGAAGCGAATACTATGCGCAAGCCCTGAACCGGATTCTAAGTCCAGCCCCGGAAGAATAGCCCTGAATAAGCGGCGAGTTTTGATGCAACGCTACTTCTGTCGTCAACGAATTATGGTATCGAGAATGAGATCACAGGTAAATCAAGCGGATTCATCTCACCCCGCTATGGACAGGACAGGTAGTCAGCTCCCCGCCCTACTTAACCTTGCCCATACTGTTCGCAAACACTGCCTGCTTTATGCCTTCTCAACAAGTGCTGAGGGACGCTGGTATTATCGCGATAATAGTCTAACGGGTATGTGCGCTATTGCCAGCTTTGTTTTGAAGCGGGTGTATGATTCTTTTCATATCCCGTCTAAAGTCATACAAGGAGAATATTATTTGCCGCATCGCCATAATCGTCCTTTCGATTCTGACGATGAAGATGATGGTGTTCTTTTGGCCGGAGAAAAACTGGATCACTGCTATAACGTGGTCTATAATCCCGAATTTATGAACGGCAAAATCATTATTGATATAACCGCATCCCAGTTCAATCCAGATGAAACCATTGTCGTAGCTGATATCAGCGATCCGAACTATACCAACGCTGAACAACTGGCGAAAAAAGCCCCCTTCCGTGCCAGCTACAGACAGTTCGTACACTGGATGGGGTCACAAAAACCAACCCCAGAAGTGATAAATGAAATTTATTATTCCGTAATGGAAGAATTGTCCGAGTTCAGATCAAGGGCGGCTATCCGATCAGCTTTTCAAGAATATACTGTGGGGTGTGCTGGCCTTTGAAAAAAACGCCATTAAACTCGACATCCCTGGAATATTTCGATACTGCCTCGGAAGGAAGTGCTGTATAAAAGTAGATTTTCGCCTGATCGCCACAAAGGTTTCTCAACTTCTTTGCCAGTTCGATCCCGTTCATCTCACGCATCATCAAATCCAACAGTAAGTTGGACGTAACAATACGGTTGTTCTCAAGATCATTCAGAAGCAGTTTAGGACTGGTATATCCCTTAATGCGCTTTCCCGGACACATGGTTTTGGCAATTCCGCAAAACAGGTTTGCCAGCACCCCCTCGTCATCTACATATACTAAATCGTAATTGACAATTCCCATTAGCGGTCTCCCTTTAACCTTTAAATGATGATATCAAAAGGTATGACGCTTATCCTGCCGGTTTAACAAAATTCTTCCAGCTTGTTCAGTTACACAAAGCCGTTAAACCCTCCAGCAGTCTGGCTGGATCAACAAATCGATTGCTGGTATCTTCCTCAATATCCAGACCGGCACCATAGACCCAGAAGTCACCTGATGGGATTTCCATTCTGAAAAACTTAGCCAATACCTCCCCATCAGGGTCAGAAAGTCTGCCAAATTCACAGGTTTTTCGGTTGAAATTCAGGGGGTCATTGGATAATTTTGTACAGTCCAGCTTAGGGTTTTTATTTTCGTCCAGATCGAACCAGCCCGAACCGTATACGATACGCGGCCTGTCAAAAAAGGAGCGTAGTTGTGCTTCGTCCAGTTCCACCGTTCCATCATCGGCAGTAGGGATGATGGAACGGATTGGAATCCATGTTTTGTACAGAGTTGTTTTGATCGCGCTGTACAAAAACACTTCCGCCAGGTAAAGATCGGAATTATCAAAGGGATTGGTGATCTTGGCTATGTTTCCGGTCGCTACGCCGGTCAGCCGGTAATCAATGTGAAAATTTGTAATTGAAGAAAAGTCGTAAAAAAGACTGTTTTCGATGCCGCCTGCCAGCCAGATTGCTTGAATGATTTTTTCACTTGTTTGGAGATCACAACCAGAATTGATTTTCTGTGCGTCCGGTGGATCAAGTAATGACTTCTCCGGGAAGTACATCACTTTCTCGCTGTTTTCAAGGTCTGGATAAACAGCGATATGATTTTTCCCGAATATCTTCTTTATTTCATACTCCTCGGCCAGCACCACCACCTTATTCCCGTTTAATACAAAATCAGTGGCGGGGACTTTTTGCATCGAGCCGGGATCAGCTCCAAACGGCACATAGGCAATAATGTCCCGGCTTGTGTCTGCAAATGCAAAAGAAACTCCAATGTCAGTTGAGGCGGGATTGATATCTCTCCCGGATTTCTGCGCTGATCCGCGCGTCAATACTGAAATCCCTCTAGATATTGCCGTTGGAGACGGATCAGCCGTGGCTATGGTTGCATCGCCCGGAGGGTTTTTCGCCTGCCGTTCTGCTTTAGAAGGCATTAGCACAAAGACCATAACCACTACAAATAAAATCCCGATTATACCGAAAATGAAAAACTGTTTCTTTTGCATATGCAATTCCTTCAAAATAATGACGATCCACACAAGAAATCGCAAATTTAATCATTTATCACTTCAAAATCATCCTTTCCATAGGAAACTCAGCCGATAGAGGAGGCGGTAAATGGTTTGCAAGTCAAAAACAAATAAAGCGATATCCAGTAATCGAAAAGCAGGTGGGATTTCAATACCCAAATTGGATGGAAAGCTAGATGAAATTAATTTCTTGACTGAGTTCGCCCATGCTTTACCCGAAAACACCTATTTAAAAAGCCTTTTTTCGGATGAATTGATTGGATACGCCACCGAAAAAATTCGATCCGACTTCCTCCCGAACATTTATGAAGAACTCCAGGGCGCGTGGGATGATCGGATGAGAATGGCAGGCGAAGTGGGGCAGTTAAAGGAGGTTCTGTCGCTGAAAGATGCCGAATATAAAGAGCTGGAACAGGAACTAAAGTCGATTATGGAAGAAAGCCGCAGACGGATGAATGAACTACACGAAGAAAGGGTCACCAATCATGCACTCCGGGCGGAGATTGATCAGTTGAGAAACCTGAATGAACAGCTCCAAAAACAGATTGATGGATTAAAAGTAAAGCTTTACGATTTGGAGCATCCCGAAGGGGTTGTAAGCTAATCAAATCATGTTCTTTTTTGAGTCCCCCTCAAATAATGAAAACCACCCGCAGGCGCGGGTGGTAGTTTTTTAAAATCTAAACCTGAATAGACGGGTGAACTCTCAAACAAAGACCTGTTCTCTAATCTGGCTTACCCGCCTTCTCAACTGGTTATCCGACTCTAGCATAGAAGCGATTTTTTGGCACGCATACATGACGGTAGTATGGTCACGTCCTCCCAACATATTACCGATGGATGGGAGCGACAATTTCGCATCTTCCCGCAGCAGGTACATGGCAACCTGGCGGGGTAAAGCTACATCAGCAGACCGGCTTTTTCCAAATATTTCCACTGTGGGTACGCCGAATACAGACGCTACGGCATCTACCAAAGATCGCGGCTCAACATCTCGTTTAACAGGCAATAAATCGCCTAAAATCGCACTGGCCGATTCGACGGTCGGGCGGGTGTTACTTAATGCCGATACCGCCAGAACACGATTCAAAGCCCCTTCCAGCTCACGGATGTTGGAATAAAACTTTCGAGCGATAAATTCTATGACATCCTGCGAAATATCCTGCCTCAGTTGCTTCGCTTTACCGCGCAGAATTGCCATGCGGGTTTCCAGATCGGGGGGTTGGATGTCAGCCATTAACCCCCACTCGAAACGGGATCGCAACCGCTCTTCCAGAGTTGCCATTGCTTTAGGTGACCGGTCGGAAGTCAGGACAATCTGCTTTTCCTGAGCGTAGAGGGTGTTGAATGTATGAAAAAATTCTTCCTGGGTGGCTTCCTTATTCGCAATAAACTGGATATCGTCAACCAGTAAAACATCCGTATCGCGATATTTCCCACGGAAGGCCTGGGTCTGATGCGTTCGGATGGATTGAATCAGATCGTTCGTGAAGTCCTCTGATGTCACATATAAAACACGCAGACCTTTAGCTCTTGTGTAATTACCTATTGCCTGTAGAAGATGCGTTTTACCCAGACCAACTCCGCCATATAGGAACAAGGGGTTGTAGGTTTTTGCCGGGTTTTCTGCAACCGCAAGACAGGCGGCGTGTGCCAGTCGATTATTTGGCCCGACTACGAAATTATCAAAGGTATACCGGCTTTTTATTTCTGTTTGAGCGGGAACCGCACCACTTTCGATGAAGCTGTCTCTTGTTGCAGGGATCGGTTCATCATACGCTTCATCGTCCCGATCTGGTTGTTCTTGCGTTTTAATGATGAACTCAACATTCACAGAACAATTGAGAATACCAGCCAGTATGCGATCAACAGTAGCCGTGAGGCGGTTCTCCAACCAGTCTCTGGCAAATGCATTTGATACCCCCACCGTAAACCTGCCAGTATCTGGGTCATACGAAAGAAATTCTGTGTTTTTTACCCATGTGTGAAATGCCGCTTTAGGCATCTCCATTTGCAACTGCCCCAAAGCGGCATGCCAGGCCATTTCTGCGTTCATAAGTACCGCCCCTCTTGATAATTTTTTTAGATAGGGAATGAAATTCCTGTTGTGTAGACAACAGGACAAATTGGAGCAACTATGAACCACCGGCAGTACAACGTCTGACTACGCCCGGGGTTTCAGAATTGTAGCAGGAAACCGATAAACCCGCAAGAACAGCGCGGGGCAAATAAATATTAAAAAAATATCCTATTTATTTAGCCCTTTTGTTCTAATCAAAGCCTACACCTATTCAAATTAGCAAAAGAACCCTCGGCGGGCAAATATAATTGCATCGGTCGTCAATTTTACATAAATCCCAAAAATATGGTAAAATAAATAGTACAATTAATATATTGTTATTTTTTTATTTAAAAAGGGTATCGCTATAATAGTTTAACGGTATCGTCATCTTAGTTGGTATGGAATGCAAAAATGAACAGCAATACCCTTGACATCTTCAAATCCGAAAAGCGGTTTTTAGGCGAACGGATAGCGAAACGACCCGTAAGGGTCAAAGTGAAAATGCTGAATGGACAGGAACTTGTCGGTAACCTGCATATCAAAGAAAAGTATCGAGTGATCGATGACTTAAACTACCAGTCTAGAGACGAGGAATTTCTGGCTATGACCGACGTTTGCGACGGGAAAAACAGATTTCCATTTTTGATGATCCATCGCCCGAATATTTCGTGGATTGCACCACTTGAAGAATGAGTATACAGATGGAGATAAGAATGGATACGAATTTGAACAGTTGGCGTACGGCTCTGGATAAAATTACAAAAGCACCTGATAAAGCAGAAATTGAAAAAGCACTCGGAAAGCACCTGCCAGAGGGCACGTTCACGGTAATTGTTCGCAATTATGGGGGCGGTGATTCGCGAAGCCCGCTCGACAAACGTACATCGTCTTACAAGGTACTGGTCTTGCTCACCAAAGAAGGCCGTAGCCAGGCCCTGCAGTGCAGAGAATTTCTTGCCGCCGATGGTTTTTTCGTGTCGGAACGCGGCGATATTAGCCTCAACTAACCACTTCTAGTTTCAACGAAAAGCCCCGTTGATATTTCCAGTCAACTGGGCTTTGTTTTTTTAATAAATATCAGGCGACAATCTCCTCAACACCTCAGTGACATCCCACTCGACCTCTTTGAACCGGCGCACCAGCTCATGAACATCCATGCTTTCAGTAGGTTTTTCGTCTGTCAGCTGAATACTTTTCAGTATATGCCAGACGTGGTCTTCATCGTCATCCCATGAAAATCCATGTTCTTCGAAATAAATTTCCTGCAGGTCTGACAGCCCCACCTGAGATGGAATAAAAACCTCGCCGTTTTCGAGTTTTTGCAAAATAATTTCCTTTTCCTCCGGCGTAATTTCACCAGCCAAGACAGCATTACCTTGCATTCCATATCCGCCAGCAGACCGGTATTCGTAACTGATTTTTGTAGCGTGCATAGCAAATCCTCTGTCAATTTTACCCATTTTCTTATCTCGATATTAATTCTACCATTTCTCAGGAAATCATATTGCACTTCAAATCTATCTATCGTTTCTGACCCCAATTACAGCCGCCAGCAACGCCTTGCAAATTACGAGAGGTATTTCGCCCATTTGATTACAAGAAAACGAGTTGTGGTTCAAGGAAACCTCCCATGTAAGCTGAGAATTATCGAATGCTAACCTCCCGGAAAGACCGTGCTTCTCCACAAACCTGATCCAGACATCCATAGCCACACCTAAATCTGCTGAATAATAGGGAATCACTTTCCAGCGCGGCGTATTGTTCTCCTCATGTAAGTAATCCCACGCTTTAATCATTTCCCAGAACTGCGTTCCATAGTCTTTTGTCTAACAGTGTACCCCTGAACAAATCTGGTACCAGCACATCTATCCAGCGCCCATTTTGTAAGTTGGTGATTTCTTGTAAGCAAGGTGGTTTCAGACTGTATGTTACCGTTCCGATCTCCTGGGATTCGTTTTTCACAATCGACCTCCGTGAACAATTCATACATATCCAACTTTTCTCTTTCACGTTCACGGAACAGGTTAGTCAAAAGAAACCGCGATTTTGAAGGTATCGGGGCGATGCACTGAAATCCACCCGGTTTTATTGGGTATTCAATCGCCAAAGATATACCGAATTAACAGGGCATCGGGTAGTTCAATCGGGAAGGGCGATACACATTCTGGTGGCGGATCGGAAATCACCTGCTGGATCAGGCATTCAGTTGTTTGACCCCCTGACAGGAATGAGTTTAGCCAGTAAGTTGTTTCCCATGACAACATCCAGAAACGCAGGAAGGAGAACAGGAACAAAACGGCAACCAGCCCGAAATAGACCCTTTTCGCGAATTTCTTGTAATCGGCAATCTCAATTTTCATCGTTATTAATCCCTGCTTTCTGGACGAAAGCAGTTGAGCCAAGATAATCACTTCAAGTCGTTTGACTCAAATTATTCTCTGTACCATGCGTCCCAATCCTCCTCGGTGAGGGGATGTTTGCTAATACCAGTCCGGGCAAACTGTTCAAAAGTCATTTTGCTGTAGTAACCGTACATCAGCCAGAAAAAACGGAAGTTGCGGAGCAAATTCTTCGTCCAGTGTTTGCTCACATAGGTTTTCTCTCGACTGGTCTGGTTTAGCGGAGTGAACTGCTGAGGATAAGGGCGCACCCCGACGTTAAGGCATTCTCGCATACGGTAATCGGCTTCGCGCGGGGTATCCGTGAAGTTGAATAGCACGTATGCCATCAGCGCGTATTTTGGAACACCCGCCCTTCGTAAACGGGCGACTGCTTCCTGAAATAGTCCATCTTCTTCGATTCGGTCAAATGCCAGCCGCATGCCGTTTCTGTAGAACTTCAACTTCGCCACTTTCGCCACCAGATCATCCGTAATGTGCTTGCAGTCAAAACCGTTGTCAAACACTACTCGCTTCCCCTTTCGCACCAGCTCGTCAATCACTGCTTCCAGATGCTCGGGCGGTGCGGCTGATAAGTTGTTGTCGCTAATCATGGCATACGGTTTTTCAT
>Ga0134095_1000277_pt1 | contig 55913 bp, 37 predicted proteins | sample 6_2taG_FD_94449 | JGI IMG/M metagenome (GOLD analysis project Ga0134095, IMG submission 94449) | Switchgrass degrading microbial communities from high solid loading bioreactors in New Hampshire, USA - 6_20_20_110_A2 metaG | ecosystem: Engineered > Bioreactor > Semi-continuous > Anaerobic >... | reverse complement strand
GCTGGTCAATGACGCCATCGAGGCGGCCATCGCCTTCCTGGAAGGCCGTGAGCCGGAAGCCACCCACACCTACAACAACGGCGTGAAAGACGTCCCGGCCAAGCCCTCCGCAGTGATCGCTGTCGACCGGGAGAACGTCGTCGAGGCCATCATCGACTCCGGCTACTGGCCTGCTGACGAGTTCACCGGATTGGATCAGTAACCATTTGATGTAATAATGAGAGGAATAGTGATGGGCATTCCGTCACTATTCCTCTCTTCCTGCCCGGGAACTCCCCGCGAGCAGGGTTTAGAAGGCAGAAAATTATCGGATAGAAGGAAACCCTCATGCCCCAACCTGTAGATTCCGTACCGGTTGTCGAAATGCGCAACATCAAGAAGAGCTTTGGCGCAGTCCAGGCTCTACGCGGCGTGGATCTCGTGCTGAACAAGAATGAGGTCCTGGGCCTGGTAGGCGACAACGCCGCCGGCAAATCCACCTTGATGAAAGTGCTCAGCGGCGCCTATATCCCTGATGAAGGCGAAATCCTGATCGAAGGCCAGCCGGTACACTTTTCCAACCCCATGGATGCACGCCGCATGGGGATTGAGATGGTGTACCAGGATTATGCGCTCGCCAATAACCTCGATGTGTCTGCCAACGTATTCCTCGGACGTGAGGTGGTTAAGTACAGAGTGGGCCCCTTCCAGGTGATGGACTATCACCAGATGGAGGAAGAAACCCGGGAGCTGCTCACCCGCCTGAACATTCGCCTCCCTTCGGTGAAGCAAAAGGTGGAGCGGCTGTCTGGAGGCCAGCGGCAGGCGGTGGCGATTGCCCGCGCAACGGCCTTCAACGCCAAGGTGATTATCATGGATGAGCCGACCGCTGCTCTGAGCGTTGCTTCCACCCAGCAGGTTCTTGACCTGATACAGGAACTGAAAGATCAGGGTGCTTCGATCATCATCATCAGTCACCGCCTGGAAGATATTTTCCAGGTTGGCGACCGGATGATCGTCCTCCGCCAGGGGCGTAAAGTATGCGACACCCCGGTGAGCGGCGACCTGCACAATTTCCGCGAACAGGTAGTTGCCTACATGATTGGAGCTCGAGATGATTTTGCCGCAAAAGCAACCGCTTGACAGACAGGAGCAGTTCTCCGTACCCCTGGTTACTGAACTGTATTATTACTTGCGCGAGAACATCCGCGAATACGCGATGTTCATTGCCCTGTTTGTTATTATGGGTATCTTTGCCATCGCTACGGATGGCCTCTTTATCTCCTCGCGCAATCTGGTAAACCTGCTGAATCAAACCGGTTATATCGCCGTCCTGGCGATCGGAATGACCCTGGTGATCGTCATCCGGCATATCGACCTGTCAGTCGGTTTTCTGGCCGGCTTCCTGGGCGCGGTCGCGGCGACGGCAATGACAGCCTGGAACTTACCCGTTTACGCCGTGATTCCGATGGTTCTTGGAATGGGCATTGTAGCAGGCCTGATCAATTCTTTCCTGGTAGCGAATCTGGGCATCCCTGCCTTTGTGGCCACGCTCGCCGGATGGCTGGGTTACAGAGGCGCTTTACAACTGCTGACCCGGGCGACAGGCACGATCATTATCCGTGATGAGATCTTCAATGACATCGGCAACGGCTTCATCCCGGATATCCCTGATATCGGTATCCTCTCCGGGATGCACAGAGCAACACTCATCCTGGGACTGCTGGCTATTGCCATCTATCTTGCCAGCGAAATCCGGTCACGCTTGCGGTCGTCGAACAACGGCATTCCACAATCGTCGCTTACAGTTTTTATCTTAAAGCTGGTCCTGATTACCGCACTGATTGGCGGTACAACATGGATCCTGTCCGGATACCGGGGGCTGTCCTGGACCGCGGTCATCGTGCTGGTCGTTGTGGGGTTTTATCATTTCATTACGACCAGAACGGTTCTCGGCAGGCACATTTATGCCGTCGGCGGAAACCCTGAGGCTGCAGAATTGAGTGGTATCAGCGTCAAGAAGATCACCCACGTTGTTTTTGCATCCATGGGCATGCTGTCAGCCCTCTCGGGAATCCTCTACGCTTCTCGCCTGCGCTCCGCCACGACCACTGCGGGAACCCTGTTCGAACTGGACGCCATCGCCGCGGCCTACGTTGGCGGCGTCTCGGCTGCTGGCGGCGTGGGCCGGGTTTTAGGTTCACTGGTTGGCGCCCTGGTGATGACCTCGCTGACCAGCGGAATGAACCTGATGGGCATCGATATCTCTTACCAGTATATCGTTCGTGCGCTGGTTCTGGCCGCTGCCGTGATTTTTGACGTTGCGACCCGCCAGAAAGTAAAATAGAGAGCGACAAAAACGAATGGAAAGAAAACGCCCGGAAACCTTTGTTCCGGGCGTTCTATTATTAATCAAATCTTTCTGAGGAAGCAGCGGATTCACATCCTGGGCTGAGGGGCATCCAGCACTGCTTCCACCGTATCTTTCACCAGATTTGTCCGATTTCATACTTGACCGCTTCCTTATTAAAGTCTAAAATAAAATTTAGACTATTCGAATATTAGGAGCAATTTTTTCTTTTAAGGGGGTCAACGGAGGCAGGATGAAAAAGGTTTCCAGACGGGATTTTTTAAAAGCCGGCGGGCTGACGCTGCTGGGCACTGCGGGTGCAGCAGCCCTCGGTCAGGCAGCACGTACCGTGCAGGCTGCTCCACCCGCTCAGAACGGGCACAATCACGAAGACGCCATGGCAATGGCCGTGGGCGAAGTGAATCACGCGCGCAACGGCTTCAACCCCACCGATATCCTTACGGATTTTAACTACGGCACAGTCTCCACACTGGAAGACGGGCGTACCCTGCGCGAATATGAAATCACCACCATCAATAAAGAGATCGAGGTCGTACCCGGGATCGTCTACCCGGCATGGACCTTTAACGGGCGCATCCCCGGGCCGACGATCCGCTGCACCGAAGGCGACCTGATTCGCATCCACTTTCACAACGGCAGCACCCACCCGCATTCGCTGCATTTTCACGGCGTGCACCCGGCCGCAATGGATGGCGTCCCCGGGACTCCGGGAATGATCGGGCCGGGGGAGAGCTTTACCTATGAGTTCGACGCTGAGCCGTTCGGAGTACATCTGTATCACTGCCACGCGGCCCCTCTGGCCCGTCATATTGCCAAAGGACTTTACGGCGCCTTCATCATCGATCCTCCCGGCGGCCGGCCGCCGGTTGACCACGAGCTGGTGATGGTAATGAGCGGGTTCGACGTGGATTTCGACGATGAGAATGACTTCTACGCTGTCAACGCCATCCCCTTTCATTACCAGCTTCATCCGGTCCAGATTCGGGTGGGGGAGACGGTGCGCATTCATCTGGTCAACATCCTGGAGTTCGACCTGATTAACTCCTTCCACCTGCACGCCAACTTCTTCCATTATTATCCGACCGGCACCAGCCTGACCCCTGCCGAGTTCACGGATACCATCATGCAGACACAGGCCCAGCGCGGCATCCTGGAATTCTCATACCGCTACCCGGGGCTTTACATGTTCCACGCCCATAATACGGAATTCGCTGAACTGGGGTGGACCGGCAACTTTGAGGTACTCCCATAGGAGGTCCACCATGGCCGAACGAACTGTTTCCTCTGCGCGCGAAAGACATTTTGGTCCAACCACCCTGGTACTGCTGACGCTGCCGCTGGTTGTGCTGGGAGGGGTGATCTGGCTTTTCCTGACGACCGGTGGGGGCCTGGACCTGATCCCCCCTGCCCCGGTGGAGGCACTGACCATAGAGCGTACGATCCTGAAACCGGGTCAGATCGAGGTCGTGGTGCGCAACGCCGGACCGGATGAGCTGCAAATTGCCCAGGTGATCATTAACAATGCCGTCTGGCCGTTCACCGTCTCACCCGGCCCGGCCATCCCGCGCCTGCAGACGGCTGTCGTCCACCTGGACTACGCCTGGTCCTACGGCGAGGCCTACGCCATCCGCATGTTCTCCACCAACGCGATCCCTTTTGATGTTGAAATTCCGGTAGCATTTGTCACTCCGGAACCGGATTCAAAAACGTTCTTGAGCTTCACCCTGATCGGGCTGTATGTGGGTGTGATCCCTGTATACCTGGGCCTGTTCTGGTTCCCCGCCCTGCGCCAGTTGGGGCGGCGTGCGATGGTCTTCCTGCTGGCGCTCACCGCCGGTTTGCTGGTCTTTCTGGGCCTGGATACCCTGGCCGAAGCGCTGGAACTGGCCGCGGCTGTACCCGGTTCGTTTCAGAGCATTGGGCTGATCGGGATCGGTGTGGTGGCAACCTTCTTCCTGCTGGACGCCATCTCCCGGCGGCAGACAGAGACCGGCCGCAGCGAGGCCGCCCAGCGTCTCTCCGTTGCCTATATGATCGCCATCGGAATCGGTCTGCACAACCTGGGTGAAGGTCTGGCCATCGGGGCAGCTTTTAACGTAGGCGAGATCGCCCTGGGCGCCTTTCTGGTGGTTGGCTTTATTATCCAGAACATCACGGAAGGCCTGGGGATCATCGCACCCGTACTGCGTGACCGTCCCGGCCTGGGTCACCTGGCTCTGATGGGCCTGATCGGCGGCGCTCCGGCCATCATCGGTTCGTGGATCGGCGGCTTCTCTCCCTCTCCCACCCTGGCTGTGCTCTTCCTGGCCATTGGCACCGGGGCGGTCTTTGAGGTGGTCTACGAAATCGCCCGGTTGATTCAAAAGGACACTGCCCGTGAATCCATGCCGCTGACCGTTTTCTCCGGAATCGTCTCCGGCATGCTCCTGCTGTGGGTCACCGGCCTGTTGATTAAATAACAGCGTTTCAGGCTGAGAGGATGACCTGAATGCTGGATTTCTCCTGGCTGCTGCGGACCAGCCTGAGCTGTGGAGTGCTTCTCAACCTGCTGTTGATGGCTGTGATGTTCATCCGTATTCGGGTCAACCCCAAGATCTGGGGCACCGATTATCCCCCAAATCCGCTTACGGATAGTGGTTTCTTGATTGTGGTCGAAAGATCCGGGTTTCTTTTTTTGATCCAGCCCTGGAAAACAGCGGTGGTCGCAGGATGTGTTGAATGGACAGCATGTATAGGATTTTTCTTAAGAAAAAATGTGTAACAAAATCGTGATTTCAACGCTTTTGTTAACAGCGGAGGGATCACAGAGGCGCAATAAAATTTATTGACAAACGGCCGCTTCTTTGTTAGGATAAAGGCGGCGGTACGGAATTCCTACAATTTGTGGTGCGGGCAATTCCATCAGGGGATTATTTTTACTGCTACTGCCATCGGTGAAACAACGAAATCTGGCCGACAAATTATCTACTTCCGGTAAACCGCCTGTAATGACTTCAGGGGGGAGGATACCTTGCCCGACCATAGCTGTGCACTTTTATTATCTTCCACATCAATAGAAAATCTACAATATTAGATTTGTAGGTTCATTGAAGCCTGGGTTACCCCAGGTACCTCCATTATCCTGCTTTAACATGTCACAATGGAGTGAACATGACAGCCCACCTGCAAACCAGCCACCGAGATAATCCACCCTGATATAAGGATCAGGCGTGGACCCTTTGTTAAAGGTGGTAGGACTGCACGTCCAGGGTTAGTTATCCGGTAACCGCAGGTTCAATATAGAAAGGGAGGAATCGATAGCGAAGTTAGCCAATGACCATCAAATTGCTATAACATGAAAGGCGTCAGAAGTCTGGTAAACATCTAACGCCTCTCGGTTGACAAAGCACCATAATCCTGCTGCCTGTACTTACCGCCTGGAAACGATCGAGTACAGACAGGGGCACACCCTCCTGATGGAGGCGTGGGATGTGCTGCTTTGTCGTTTTCCATTCTATCTTATAAGAAATCATTTGTCTATTAGCGGCATATTAATTTATGACAAACTACTGCAGGCATACACAATTAAGATCCATCTCCAGCGCTCCAGAATCAAGGGGTGTTAATGCCTGCGTCCTTCCAAACCCAATACCAGTAAGAAGAACCCTGATCTCTCAAGGGGTTTACTGGTTGTAATGATCTGGCGCGTTTTTGGATTGAGTTCATCATCCAGGCGCGTCATTTAGTCCCCAGTCAATTCCGCAGTCTGGTTTACCGCAGAGCATAAGCAGCAGGGATCTGACTGCCGGAAATATAACAGGCTCTACCGACCATCCATTCCGGATGTCGAAATGGCGGAGCATGCCTGTTGATCATTCCCCCCAACTCTGTGACAGGTCGTTGAATTTATTACGAGACTATATTATGGCAGCGTCTTTTCTCTCGAAAATCTTCGGTTCCCGGACCAAATCAACCCCGCCTTACATCACAATCGTATCCGGCCTTCCCCGTTCAGGCACATCCATGATGATGAAACTGCTGCACGCAGGCGGTATGGAGGTCCTGACCGATAACCTGCGCAAAGCGGACGAAAATAACCCCAGAGGTTATTACGAATTTGAGCGTGTAAAAAAGCTTCAGGATGGGGACCATGAATGGCTGGAGCAGGCCAGCGGAAAGGCTGTCAAGGTGATTTCCGCGCTCCTGGAATATCTTCCCAGCACCTATTCTTACAAGATCATTTTCATGCGCCGGAACATGGAGGAAATCCTCTCATCCCAGCGCCGGATGCTCATCCGGCTCGGGCAGCCCGACGGTGAAGTCAGCGATGAGCAGCTGGCGGAGATGTACCAGAAACACCTGGAGCGGGTGTCGGCCTGGCTTGCCGGGCAGCCGCATATGCAGGTGTTGTATGTCCACTATAACGAGCTTATCGCAGCTCCCCTGCCCGGACTGGAGCAAATCAACCGCTTTTTAGACGGGCGCATGGATATCGCAAACATGCTGCCGGTGATCGATAAAAACCTGTATCGGGAACGAAAGCCCGTTCCATCACCCGGAGGATAACGTTTTCCTTTTCCGGAGAAACACTCTGGAAAAGGTTTTCTGAGGAACCATGACCGTGCGCAGCACAGTACAAAAGATCATCCTGCTCACACTGCTATGCCTGCTAACTGGGGCTGCCGAAAGCGTTCTGGCGCAGTCCAGCATACCGGGCTGGATCGAACCTCAGAATCTGTCCGTATCCGGGGCGGCATCACAGCCGCGCATCGTTACCGGAGATGGCGACCGCGTGCAGGTCTTCTGGTGGGACGTGTTTGACGGCATGATGACCAGCGTCTCAGAGGGGCAGCCGGTCTCTCCTGAGGCGGGGTTCGACTGGTCTCCGCCGCAAAAAACACCCATTCAGTCACTGGGGCTGACCGGAATGCCCACCATTGTTGCTGACCGGGCTGGATGGGTGCATGCCTTCTGGCTGGAAGAAAACACCTTTAACAAAGGCACTTACAACTTGATGCACAGCCGGCTGACCTTCGGAAAAGCAGAATGGTCCTTTCCGCAAATCCTGGCGGAGGCCGCGCTCAGTTTCAAGGTCGGAACAGCCCCCAGCGGAGAAATCAGCCTGGCTTATGTACGCCAGAGTCATACCCCTGAACAACCAGCCGGAATTTACGTAATGCGCAATGCGGGCGGCGACTCAGAATGGAGAGCAGCAAGGCTGGTGTACGAATCCATTTATTTCCGCCTGCTGGAGCGGGATCAGGTCTGGCTGTGGATATGGGATGCCGGTGGGGACCAGATTTTCCTGACCTGGGACGATCCGCATCTCGGATTGGCCTTCTTCTCGACATCTTCCGATGCGGGCGCGTCGTGGAGCGAACCGGAGCAGGTCGGTAAAGCAGAGGAGCGCGCCGTGCGCCCGCGCGTGGCAGCCCTGCCAGATGGTGAGGTGCTGCGCATCTGGCAGGCCAGCATCCACAGCAGGTGCACACTTTTTATGCAGCGCGCCGCGGTAAGCACAATGGGAGAGAATGATGAAGAGCCCACAGAGGACACCCTGCAGTGGTCACAACCGGAGCGCGTGCTGGAAGGGCTCGCTGCCTGCCCGGCAGGGGACGCTTTCCACCTGATGGATACGCAGCTGCTGTGGGTCTGGGGGGAGGGCACAGGCCGGCTGGAGCTCTCCGCCTGGGAGGACTCGCAGAAGCAGTGGTCGATCCCGCACGTAATGAGCTTCAATTTTCAATCCCCGAGCTCACAGGAGCAGGTGATCCTCAATGATTTACGGGCTTCTTTTTTGAATGAGCGGATTGTGGTCGCTGGCGCGGACAGCAGTAAAAATGAAGTCTGGTTCACCTCCGCCCGGTCTGATGTGCTTGAGCTGGTTTATTCTCCGCCATCGCCCTGGTCATCAACCTATCCTCTTTCCCTTCCGGGCGAGAAAGCAGGACAGCCGGCGGTCGCGGTAGATGACAGTGGTATTGCGCATATCGTATGGACAAAGTCACGTGACAACGATGATGCGGCCGTAAATATGATGTACGCCCACTGGGATGGGAATGAACTGACTCCACCGGTTACCATCCTTCGCTCTGGTGACACCGCCTATGCTCGCCAGCCCGTACTGCTGGCCGATCGTCAGAACCGGCTGCACCTGGTCTGGGTTGGCGGACTGGATGGAAAGATCTATCACAGCTACGTGATCGCTCAGGATGCGCGTTCATCCTCCTCCTGGACGTCACCGCAGGTTGTTGGTGACCTTACGCTCACCAGTTCGCCTCAGGTGGGAGTCGATGCTGCCGGCCGGCTTTACATCCTTTTTGTGGTCCCACTCAATGAACAGCGCGGCCTCTATCTGGCTGTGTCGGAAGATGGGGGTAGAAACTGGTCTGAACCCAGGCTAATATTCAATGCCCGGGAACACGGATGGCAGATGGTCGACCATCCAGCACTGATTGTAGAGCCTGGCGGCATTGTCCACATCGCCTGGGTCAACGTATCGATCCCCGGAGCGACAACACCGCCTCAGGGAATTTTTTACTCTCGTTCCGTTGATCAGGGGAAAACCTGGAGCAGCCCGCTGATTGTTGTCGGACCGGGCTATGACCATCCACGCCTGGCAATCGCAAGCGGTCAGGTACATCTCCTGTTCGCCGATGCACAGAAAAACCTGTGGCATCGCTGGATCCCGTATGGCGACCTTGCCCTGCAGGGAGATCTGTGGAGTGTCGCCACGCGCATTCCGGGCTGGCAGGAAGTTGATCTTCCCTTCGCCGTCGCTGTGGATGGCATCATCCCCAATGGGACTCTGCACCTGCTGGGTGGCAAGGGTACGGCGGAAGACAGGCCGCTTTACGCATATTGGGACGGCAGCCGCTGGAGCTCACTGGAATGGTTTTCCTTTGTCAGCCGCCCGGCATCCCTGTATGGAGCCGCCGCAGCAGTCCGATTAGAAGGAGGCATGCTCGCTGCAGCCTGGCTGGCACCCTACCGGAACGATGACCCGGCGCTGGTTTTGAATTTTATTTCACGGGCGATCCCTGAAATTCAACTGCCTGTTACCGGGCAGCTCGTTGTAGAAGTCGCCAGCACACCTACTGCTACTCCCACCGTAGAGCCATCACCAACCCCGGAACCAACCCAGGCGCCAACACCAACGCCTGACCTGAACCGGCAGCCGCTGCCAGCGGCAAGGCTCGGCCTGCCCCCCCTCGCCTTAGGCGGCGGCCTGGCGGCTCTGATCGTCTTCGCAGGCCTGATCACCCACCATAAACGCCGGCGGTAAAGGACAATCCCTGTTGATTAACCGGCGGGTTGCATAATGACGAAATCTGACCTTTCAAACCAGATTCAGGACAGCAGAATGCGCCGTATATTACTGCTCATTCAAACCATTCTTCTGGGCATTCTGCTTGCTGCCGGCCAGTTCAGACAGGCCGCTTACGCCCAGGCGATCTCCGGAACCGGGTGGAGTGACCCGATAAATCTCTCTCAGAGCGAGAATACATCCAGCTCACCGGTTGTAACCGCCGACATTTACGGATATGTCCATGTGTTCTGGAGCGAAGACCTGGACCAGGAGGTACAGGGAGGAGCCGCTCCGGGGGCCGGAAACGCAATCATGTACCGCCGCCTTGCGAACGGATTGTGGACGGATGCCGTTGACCTGGCCTACGGACGGAGCACCGCAATCCTGCACAGTCCTGCGGCTGTGAGCACTGCAGACGGCTACGTCCACCTGGTATGGATCCAGAACTTCACGATCCAGTACAGCAGCGCGCCGGGCTGGGACGCCCACCGCGTGAAGGCATGGTCGCTGCCGGTAGAGCTTGCTCAGGGGCAGATCGGCCGTGTCCGACTTCTGGACCTGGGGGAAGGCCAGCTGATTGCCATTTACACCATCCTGTTCGGTAGAGACGCCGGTCTGTACGCAGTCCGTTTCTCGCAGGACAGTGTGGACCTGCCCGTGAACATCTGGACAGGCCCCAGCGGTTTTGCTCCCCAGGATATCGGTGCGGCAGTGGACCAGAGAGGCCGCCTGCATGTAGTCTGGTCGGTTGCACAGCCTCCTAGCCCGGCAGCGGTTGAAGTTCAGTATGCCAACTCGCTGGACGGGGGGCTTACCTGGTCAAACAACCAGAGCATCGTCACCCAGACCTCAGCCCAGGACGGCCTGCAGTTTGCCGTCCCCTGGGTAGCTGCTCGCGGCGAGGACGAAATCCATCTACAGTGGGCTCAGGGTGAACGAGCTTACCGCTGGCACCAGTATTCTACCGACGGCGGCGAGAACTGGAGCCAGCGCTATCAGATCTGGCCCGACCTGCTCTCGCAGACCAACAGTCAGGCAACGGTCGTCGATTCCAGCGGCACGCTGTACTGGCTGGATGTGCTGCGCTTCCCCAATGGTATGTACCTGATTCGCTGGGGAGGAAACGCCTGGCAGACCCCAGAAATGTTCTTTGAAATCGAAAGCGTCACATCTGAAGCGGCCAGTGAACGCATCAATGCCCATGCCCTGCGAGCTACGATTTCATCCGGAAACCAGCTGCACCTGGTATTCCAGGATCAGGACCGGGCAGAAATCTGGTATATGAGCCGTACCCTGCCCTCCGGGGCGGTCCCTACAGAGGCACCGCCCGCGCCCACCCATATGATTCCCGCAACGGTAACGCCCCAACCGGCAGCCGCTACCGAAGCGAGCAGCATCCCGGTCAATTCCATTACGCCTGCCCCGCCTTATGACGACAATGAGCTGATGTCCCAGCCAGGGGTGATTACATTGATGGGGGTATTTCCGGTCTTCCTGCTGGTTTCTATCATCGTACTCATTTCATTCAGAAAAAAGATATGATCCAATACCTGCGAGAAATCTACAAGTTTCGTGAACTGCTGATCTCGTGGACGATCCGCGAACTCAGGCTGCGCTATAAACAGTCCATGCTGGGCGGTTTGTGGGCCATTCTGCAGCCGCTGACCCTGATGGTGCTGTTCGTGATCATTTTCTCCGTGTTTGTGCGCGTACCCACAGAAGGGATCCCCTATCCGATCTTTGCGTATTCTGCCCTGCTGCCCTGGACCTATTTCGCCACTGCAATCACCTTCAGCGTCACCAGCCTGGTCACCAATATGAACCTGGTGACAAAAATTTACTTTCCGCGCGAGATCCTGCCCTTCGCTTCCATCGGGGCTGCTCTGGTTGATTTTGCGATCGCCTCCATCGTGCTGGTGGGGTTGATGCTCTTCTACCGCATACCCTTCCACATCACGCTGCTGTGGCTCCCGGTACTGATTGTGACCGAGACAGTGTTTATCGCAGGAGTGGCGCTTTTCGCAGCAATTCTTAACGCCTTCTATCGCGACGTACGCTTTTTAATCCCGCTTGCCATTCAGGCCTGGATGTATGCCACCCCGATCATTTACCCCCTGAGCTCCGTCCCCGATTGGCTGCGGCCGTTTTACCTGCTCAACCCGATGGCCGGCCTGATCGATGCATTTCGCCGTGTGATCATCCAGGGTCTGAACCCGGATCCGGTCGCGTTTGGTCTGTCGGCAAGCATTGCGATCATTCTCCTTTTCGCTGGCTACGCATATTTCAAGCGCGCCGAAAGGATACTGCCGGATGTCATCTGAGAACCAGGCGCTGCCCACAATCCGAGTTCAAAACCTTTCAAAGCTTTATTATCTGCATTCCCATCAGGGAAGTTTACGCGACACCCTTTCCTATCGTTTGAAAAACTGGCGCAGGAAAGGCGGCGCAACTGAGAAGAAGACCCTCTGGGCGCTGAAGGACGTAAGTTTTGAAGTCAATAAAGGCGAGGCGCTTGGCATCTTGGGACCGAATGGAGCCGGAAAGACCACGATTCTGAAGCTCCTCTCGCGGGTAACGTTCCCCACCAGCGGAACAATCGAAGTCAACGGGAGATTGGGAGCGCTGCTCGAGCTTGGTGCCGGCTTCCATCCCGAACTGACCGGGAGGGAGAACACCTACCTGTACGGCTCGATCCTGGGGATGAGCCGCCAGCAGATCAGTCAGAAATTCGATGACATTGTCGCATTTTCTGGGCTGGAACGCTTCATCGATATGCCGGTCAAGCGCTATTCATCGGGGATGTATGTGCGGCTGGGATTTTCGGTAGCCGCCCACACCGATCCGGAAGTGCTGCTGGTGGATGAAGTCCTGGCGGTAGGAGACGCGGAGTTCAGGCAGAAGTGTATTCAGCGCATCAAATCCCTCCAGGAACAGGGGGTCAGCATTATCTTCATTTCTCACAACCTGTTCCAGATGCGCGCCGTGTGTGACCGGGGCATCTTCCTCAACCAGGGACAGATCCAGGCCCAGGGGACCATCGATGAAGCCATTGCCGCGTATGAGCAGTGGCTGCGCCAGGGGAACCGGATCTTAGACAGCAAAAAACCGTATGAGTTTATCAGCGGGCAGGGAGGCACCGATCTGCAGCTTCTGGGGATTGAGGTCTGTAATCTGGATGGACAGCCCAGTGAGGTGCTGGATTACAGCGATGGAGCCGACATCCGCCTGCATTATTACGCCCAGCGCGATTTCCCCCAGGTGAATTATGTGGTGCGCATTGTGCGCTCCGATGGGTTGGTATGCGCCATGCTGCGCTCCTCAAGTCTCGGGCTTCCATCCTGCAGCCTTCAAGGCCAGGGTTATATATCTATTCGGCTGAACCAACTGCAGCTTGGTGATGGGGATTATCTGATCGAGGCGCGTCTGCGCGATTCCGAGGACGCCGTCACTCTGGCGAAAGGAAGCTCTGCCGCCTTTCGAGTATGCGGCCCAAGACTTGCCGGTGACAGAGAAAGCGGCGTATTTATTCCAAACATTGCGGGGGTTTCGGTGGTCAATCAATTACAGCCGGCCGCAGATCACGCCAGCACACAGGGAGGACACTCCATTGAGCTCTGAGCATCACCCTCCCAAAACCCTGCTGGTGGGGCTGGATGCCGCCTGCTGGGAATATCTGGATCCACTTCTTCAAGCGAAAAAGCTGCCGAATCTGGAGCGCTTGCTCCAGCAGGGGACCAGCGGTACGCTGCGCTCGGTGATGCCGCCCATTACACCGGCTGCCTGGTCATCCCTGGTGACCGGTGTGAATCCGGGCAAACACGGGGTTTTCGAATGGGTGCAGCGCCGGCCCGATGATTACAGCTTTGTTCCGGTAGATGCGCGCCAGCGCTGCGGCACACCGGTCTGGAAGCGGCTAAACGCTGCCGGCATCCGCACCGGAGTAGTCAACATTCCCCTCACCTATCCGGTAGAACCGCTGGATGGATTTTTACTGTGCGGCTTCAGCGCCCCGCCATCGAAGCGCGATCTGACCTACCCGGCCAGCCTGTTAAACGAAATCGAGGCTCGCTACGGGCCATACCAGCCGGACGTCGACATGCCGCCGGAGGGCACCTGGTCGCCTGGCGCCTATCAGGCGGAACGCAGTTTTCAGGAACGGCAGGTGCGCACGGCAGCATGGCTTGCCAACGTCCATCAGGTGCACGTGCTGATCCTCAACCTGATGCTGCTCGACCACGCTAACCACACCATGCCCGATGAAGCGGTGGTCGAACAGGCGATTATCGACAGCGACGCCGACCTGGGGCTGCTGCTGGATGAATTTGCGCCCGACAATGTCATGCTGATCTCGGACCACGGCTCGCGGCGGGTGCGCGGCGTGTTTCTGATGCAGGCCTGGCTGGCCGAACAGGGCGTTTTGAAACGCCCTCCACGCCCTGTAAACAGTCAGGCGCAGGTCGCCAATTTCCTCCTGCGGCGCATGCAGAACGGCCGCAGTCACCTGGCGAACCGGATCTACCGGCGCATTCTGCGTGAGGCCCTGGTTCGGCTGCCCCACACGTGGACTACTTCGCTCCGCAGCCGTCTGGAGAGCGCCATCCCCCTGGCCAATCTGCAGATCGAGACACTGGACCGCTTTGTCCCGGCGGAAACCCGGGTCTTCCAGCCCGGCGGGCATCGCGGCAGCCTGACCATCAACCTGGTTGGACGCGAGCCGCAGGGTGTCGTGCAGCCCGAGGAAAAAGAAGCCCTGACGGCGGAACTCATCGAGAAATTGAGCGCCGTCTGCGATCCGGAGACCGGCGAAAAGGTGTTCCCGGCCATTTACCGTCCGGAGGAGATCTACAGCGGCCCGTTCACTGCGCACGCGCCAGACCTGATTGGCGATTACTACGGATCGCGCTGGAGTGTGGTCTCGAAACTTCCCGGCCTGCACCCCCGTCCCTGGCGGTTTTTCATGGTCGGTGAACGCTGGTTTGGTGATCACAGTCGCGATGGGATTTTTGTTTTTGCTGGTCGCGATTTTGCCACTCAACCCGGGCGCAGCCAGGCACATCTGCTCGATATTCCGGCGACGCTGCTCTACATCTACGGTGTTCCACAGCCTGAAGACTACGACGGACAGCCCCTGGTGCAAACCTTGAAACCAGAGCGCGCTGCTGAACTGCAGCTGCGCTATCAGCCGGGAGACCTGCGCACCGTGCAGGAACCGCGCCTGCAGTCCCCCGAGGAAGAGGACCGCGCTATTCGTGAACGCCTCAAAGCACTGGGCTACCTGGGTGGTTGACCCCATCGTTTTTTCAAGGTAGGATAGGGTATGTTTCTACCTGGCGGCACCAGCGGTAAGGATGCCGCGGCAGTCAGGTATATGGGAAGGTAGGTGGAAGAAAGCAGGTAGGGAGAGCCGTGAACAATTCCATAAAATACCGTTTATTACTGGTAGTTGTGCTCACTGGATTACTGGTTTCACTGGGAAGCGCAACGGCGCTGACGGCGATGTCCAGCAGCCCGGGCAGCAGCCGGGAACAGCCTAACTCCGCTCTCTTCGCTCAACAAACTCCCGCATCCAATTTATATCTACCCCTGACTCAATCGGGGGCCTTTCCAGGGACAGGTACCGGTACAGGTGAAGCCTGGGTGATGCCAGGCGGAAATGCGGAACGCACCTCGCACATCGAGCAGGAGATCCGCGGTAACGTAAAGCCTCTCTGGTACAAACCCTTCGAACCCTACATCCCGCAGCGCGTGCAGATCATCACCGCTTACGACACCCTGTACATCTCCACATCTGCAGGTTTGTATGCCCTGGACGCTGCGACAGGGGCCGAAAAGTGGGTATATGCAACTGAAATGCCTCTGGGGCACTCCCCCACCGTTGCCGATGGGGTGGCCTATGTGGGCGGTTTTGATCACCGGCTTCACGCCGTGAACGCTTTCACCGGCCAGCCGCTGTGGACATTCAAGGCAGGCGCCGGATTTGACACCAACCCGCTGGTAGCTGAGGGAAAGGTCTTCGCCGGAAACCGGGACGGTTATTTTTACGCCGTCCATGCCACCGGAAGCCAGGCAGGCACCCTGGCCTGGAAGTTCAAGACCCAGGGCCCCATTCATTTTTCTGCCGCATATAAAGATGGGGTGGTTTATTTCGCCTCGGACGACAGCCACGCTTATGCGCTGAACGCTGCAGATGGCAAGCTGGTCTGGAAATCGGATAAACTGCCCGGCGCCGGCTTTCACTCCTGGTGGCCGGTGATCTACCGGGATTGGGTGATCTTCGCCGGCAGCAAGAATTACCGCAGCACCATCCGTCCGGGCCCCGGTCTGCAGTACTCCGTTATGGAGATGCGTGAGGTCTATCCGTTTTACCAGGATCCGTCTCGCAAGGGGACCTTTATCGGGCCTACCGGAAATGAACCGGGCGACTGGGTCCCAGGGACAATGACGCTGGACACCAGCCGGTCCAACAACGGCACGGTGGCGATCACCGAGTATCTGGAACAAAAGCCCTGGCGCCGGACCTATTTTGTGCTCAACCGGGCAACGGGGAAGGAATACACGACCGATTTTGACCAGGATGGCAAGCCGGAATACGCCCCCTTCCTGTGGTTTGGCACCCAGGGCGCCGGCAACCGCTATCCGCCGGTGGTTGGCAGCGACGGCGTGATTTACATGACCAACAACTACATGTCCGACGTTGCTATTGCCGACGGGCACATCACAGGATGGAAAATCGGCACCCCTTATATCAGCATCGTCACGGGCCTGAATGCGGTCGACGAACCCATTGCCTACCTGGCCAGCGGGGACCTGATCTACTGGAACCGCTGCTGTGACCGCACTGCGGCAGCATTTGACATCAAACAGCCTGTTTCAGCGGACGAACGCAACCGGGAGTGGAATTACTACAGCTACAACTTACCCGAGCTCTTCCCCGGTTACAACGAGATGACTTACGTCTGGCCCCCGCAGTATTCCAAGCCTTATGGGGGTGTTTACGGGGGACCGAACGGGACGTACGGCTGGCACGGCGACGTCAATCCTCCCGTACCCTACAAGGGAAGAATTTACATGCACGGCAGCAACGCGATCCTCGCCTTTGCGCCCCAGCCCAGGCAGGCTCCCCCGCCGACAAAGCTGCCCACTGCGCAGATTCGCGATGCACGCCGGCCTGCAGATATATCACTTACTGAGGCGCAGTTGAAGTCGCTGCTGGCCCAGGAAGTAAAAAAAATGCTTGATGCCAAGCACTTGCGCCCGGGCTACGTCAGCTCCGGGATCACGGATGCGCGTGTCGACCGCCGCTGCGGCGACGCCCCGGTCGATTACTGGCACACGCCCGGCGAGACGATCGTCACCCTGCTGGCTGCCCGGCCGCATCTCTCCACAGAGCTGCGCGCCAGGGTCGATACGTACATCAAGAACGAATTCAACCAGTATCCACCCTACGAATTCAATCACATCGGCTGGGCTGATGGCGCGCCGCGCGAGGCCTTTGACCTGCCCCCGGAGGTAGAAGCCGACCGCGCAAACTTCCCAAAGCAAGAAAGCGTGCATAATTTCAGCGGCTGGAATTTCAACCCCTACAATTTTTACGCCGTGTGGAAGTACGCAGAAGCAGCTGAGCGCCCAGACACGGATTTCACGGTTAACGTAGCCGATCTGTTCAGCGTTGTCGATAGCAAACTAAAAGAGAGTAAGCTGGAAACCCCTCCCCCCGATGCAGTCCTGCTGGAGATGCCCAATGTGCTCAATGCCTACATCGCCGGGTACCAGGGCTACCTGGAACTGGCCAAATTAGCAAAAGGGACTCCTTCAGCCACCGTTCAAAGCGAATACAACCGTTTGCTGCGGCTGCGGGCCGAGAGGTTCTCCAAAGACGTTCCCGCTCACTATCTGGAAGAAAAGGACCAGGTCTACTGCCGCTCGATGAGCATCTCCAGAAACTTTATCTACCTGACCCCCGAGCTGGCGAACTATCTGAACCAGAACGCGTTAGGGAAGGTGAAAGAGGCAGTGGACGAGTACACCTTCGTGGCGCCTTACTGGTTTGTCTCCCAGTTCGAGGCCGCTTTTGCAGAAGGTGTGATCAACCCGCTGTACGATTACCAGGCCATTTTCCAGGCTAAAGCCTGGATTTTGAAAGAACCACAGCGCGAGCTGGTGAAGTACGTCGACGTCCCGGGGGTGGCAGTGGGCGACCTGTTTTACATTCAGAACCTGGTCGCGGCCATCGAAGCCCCTTAGCTCGCAGACAACCTTCCTGTCACCGGCAGTCGCTCTCTCCAGGAAACACAATGGCACCCTTCACGGTAAGCGTGATCGTCCCGGTATACAACGGCAGCCGGACGATCCGGGACTGCCTGGAAGCTCTTCTGGCTCAGGATTATCCCCAGGATCACTACGAAATCATCGTGGTGGACAACAACTCCAGCGACGCGACCCCCCGGCTGGTTTCTGCCTATTCACGCGTAACGCTGCTTCACCAGAGGGAAGTGCAGAGTTCCTATGCCAGCCGCAATCAGGGAGCCCGATGCGCGCGTGGGGAAATCCTGGCCTTCACAGATGCGGACTGCCAGCCGGCACCCGACTGGATTTCACAGCTCGTAAAACCCTTTTCAGACCCTCACATTCTGGCTGTGGGCGGCATGGTAAAAGACAGCCCGCCTTCCAATCTGGTGGAGGCGTTTCTCGGCGAGGTGAGTTCGCTGGGAAATTATCACCAGGCGCCGGGGCAGTTTTTACGCCCGCTCCTGACCGCCAATGCAGCGTTCCGTAAAACGGCCTTCGACTCCGCCGGTGGGTTCAATGAGAACCTGTACACCGGGGCCGATATCGACCTTGCATGGCGGCTGCAGCTTGATCATCCAGACTGTGTTTGTTATTCCACTGCAGCGGTGGTGTTTCATCACCACCGCTCTAACCTGAAGAGCATGTTCCGGCAGTACCGCCGTCATGGTTTTGGGGAGATCTTCCTGGATGCCATGTACCAGCAGCACGCCGGATATCCACGCACCCTTCGCTACCAGGTACGTCAGATCGGCAAACAGGGGATTGCCCTGTTGACCTACCTGCGTTCATTTCTTTTCCGCCTGGTCCGCAGCCTGTGGCGCCGGGACCGCAAATACCTGGCCCAGCCCCTGCTGTGGTTCGTGGCGGAAAGCGGCAATCTGTGGGGAAAGCTGCAGGGCTTATGGGTTACGCGTGGTTTGAAAGTAAACCCTGCACTGCGTCAGTGGCAGGATCCTGGGGGTTAACTACTAAGGAATGACGCCCACCGTATCTGTTGTGATCGTCAACTTCAACGCTGGCCCTCTGCTCGCCCGCTGCCTGTCCTCGCTGGAACAGCAGCGCTGGCGAGACTTCGAAGTCATCGTGGTCGACAATGCCTCGCGGGACGACTCCCTCCCGGCAGCCGCTCGTCTGCCGTGGGTGCAGATTATCCGCAGCAAGACGAATCTGGGGTTTGCTGCCGGGCAGAATCTCGGCATGCAGGCCGCGCGGGGCCGGTACCTGATGCCCCTTAACTTCGACATCCAGCTGCTGCCTGATACCATCTGGCACATGGTCTGTGCCATGGAGCGGTACCCCCGGGTAGGGACGGTATCGGGTAAGCTGCTGCGCATGAGCCTGGACGGGCAGAAGAGCAGCGAAATCGACAATGCCGGCCTGCTCCTCAGCCGCCGGCGCATGCCCAAGCACCGGGGCGGCGGCGAACATGACCACGGCCAGTACGATCAACAGGCCCTTGTGTTTGGAGCGATGGGCGCCCTGGCTCTCTACCGGCGTGAAATGCTGGACGAGATTGCCATCGATGGGAAGTATTTCGACGAGAGCTTTTTCACCTGGTATGAGGACATCGACCTGGACTGGCGCGGCCGCCTGCAGGGCTGGGACTGCCTGTATGTCCCTGAGGCAGTCGCTTATCACGTCGGCGACCCCCAGAAAAACCATCTCACAGCGTTTGCTGCCCGCCACACGATTCGCAACCGCTGGCAGATGATCCTGGCAGATGACTGCGCGCACTGCATGCTGCGCGATGCTCGCCATCTGCTGGTTGAAGAATTGGCCCTGCTCCGCCATGTGATCAGACACCGGCGGCTTGGAGCATATCTTCTGGCGCTTGGTGACCTGATCGTACGCCTGCCGGAAGTGCTCGCCAAGAGAAAACGGGTTCGCAGTAAAGCCATTCGCCCCTGCCTGCCCGACTATCCCCTGTCTATCCCGGAATAGTCCCTGTAAACTGATGCGCGCTCAGGGCCGGCGCAGGTCTGATGACCTGAACACGGCCTCTGTTTCGTTCTGGCTCAAGGCCGCCATGCCGCTGTGCGGCGAGAGAAGGAGATGCCATGTATAGTGAACCGGTGATCGGCCTGATACCCGCCGCGGGGAAAGGCACTCGACTGAACCTGCCCTATCCGAAAGAGCTCTATCCCATCATTCGTGATAATCGCTACAAGCCGCTGACCCAGTTTGTCGTTGAAAACCTCATCGCTTCGGATGTAAAAGACATCGTCTTCGTGATTAACGAGACCAAACACCAGCTCATTGGCTATTTTGGAAGCGGGCGGCGGTTCAACTGCCAGTTCTCCTATGTGGTGCAGGAGAGTCTGACTGATGCAAATGGGTCTACATCACCGGGTCTGGCGCACGCCCTCGACTCAGCTTATCACCTGGTGTGCGGAAAAACGGTGCTGTTCGGCATGGCCGACACCATTATGGAGCCTATCGATGTTTTCCGCTGCCTGCTCCAGGCAGCCGCCCCCGAAGACCAGGTGATCCTGGGCCTGTTCACAGTCACCCGCCCGCACAAATTCGGCATGGTCGACTTTGATGAGAGCGGCAGAGTCCGCCAGATCATCGACAAACCGGCTCAAACGGATCTCAAGTATGCCTGGGGCTGCATTGCCTGGCGGCCGGCATTTACCGAATTCCTGCACCATTCCGTAAACAGCGAAGGCATCGCCGACTTTGCCCGGATTATGAACAACGCCATCTCGCAGGGGATGCCATTCCGGAGTGTGGTGGTACCTGGTGGCTCTTATGCAGATCTGGGGACTTATGAAGAAATCGTCGAACTGGAAGGGAGGTATCGCGGCTGATATGCGCCCCAATATATTCCTCATCGTCTCAGACAGCCTGCGCTACGACCATGTAGGCCCCCAGCCTGGTAAGCCATCCCTGACCCCCAACCTGGACCGCCTGGCCAACGAGGGAGTGGTGTTCAGCCAGGTCATCGCTCAGGGCCCCTCCACGCGGGTCTCGATGAGCGCGATGCTGAGTTCAACCTATGCCTCCCTACACGGCGGCGAACAGAAGCTTTCTCCCTCCCGACCTGTGGTGCAGCAGATCCTGAAAGACAGCGGCTACACCACAGCAGGGATCACCTCAAACCTGTATCTCTCGCAAGCCTTTGGCTGGCAGCGCGGCTTTGATGTTTACGATGACTGCCGGCCTGAAGCAGTCTACCAGCGCCGGATCTGGCTGCGCCTGATCAACCAGGTTACAAAACGGCTGGGATGGCCGCTGATCTGGCCCCGGGCGCTGCCGGCAGAACTGGTTTTCGAGAACGCGCAGCGCGCTCTGACGGGTCTTAATTCACCGTTCTTTATGTGGGTGCACCTGATGGACACCCACTGGCCATACTGGATCCAAAAATTCTCCTGGAATCCCAAAATACGCCAGCAGCGCCAGAAGGACCTGAAAATTCGCCCGCGGCTGGTCGCCGACCGGCCCCAGCTTTCCCAGGACGAAATCCAGGAGCTGGTGGAACAATACCGTGAATCCGTGCGCTATACCGACCAGCACATCGGCGCCTTTGTGGAGCGTCTGAAGGCGCAGGGCCTGCGGAAGAACAGCTGGATCTTCATCACTGCCGACCACGGAGAAGAATTCCTGGAGCACGGCCGCCTGTTCCATCACCCCACACCATACGAAGAGCTGATCCATGTCCCGCTGATCGTGCTGCCTCCTGAAGAATTATCCAGACCGTTTAAAAAGCACTGTGCGGAACAGGTACGCCTGATCGATCTGGTGCCTACGTTTATTGAGCTTGCCCAGGCGGCTCCAGGGCCAGAGACCCGGCTTTTTGGCGAAAGCCTGCTGCCGTTTATCTGGGGAGAAACTCGACCGGAGCCTCGCCCGGCCATTACTGAAAGCCCGCACAACCAGTTCCTTTCGATCCGCAGCGGCTGCTGGAAATATATCCTGGATGTAAACGCCGATAAGGGCATGCTTTTCAACCTGGAACAGGATCCGGGTGAAAAGGTTGACCTGGCTGCGCAGGAAGCCAGTATCGCGGAAAATTTTTATCGTGTGCTTCAGGAACACCTGGAAATGGTGCGTAAATCAAAATCCAACGGCCACGAAGAGGAAAGCAGCCTTGAGCTGGAACCAGAACTGCTCGAACGGCTGCGAGGTCTTGGTTATGTTGAGTAATCCTCCCGATATTATTTTGCTCACCATCGACTGCTGGCGAGCAGACTATCTTGGACCGTCTGAAGATCAGCCCTCACCAACCCCACACATCGATCAGATAGCCACCGGGGCGCTTGACTTTCGCCAGGCGATCACCTGCGGTGGATGGACACGGCCCTCCCTGACAGCTCTGCTCTCGTCCACTTATGCTTCCATGTACGGCGGGCCGCTGGAGCAGTATGCTGCCGAACGCCCAGCGCTGAGCGAGGCACTGCAGCGCAGCGGCTACCGTACGGCCGGATTTACCACCAATCCCCAGGTAGGCCGCATGTACGGCTTCGACCGGGGGTTTGATACCTTCATTGAATGTGAGCCGGACGGCAGTATCCCAGGCCCGCGCTGGGCAAAAATCCGGGGAGCGCAGCGCCTGCTGTGCAGTCCTGTGGTGCAGTGGGCTCTGCAGCACCTGTCCGCCAACACCCTGCCCCCTGAGGTGACCTGCCCGGCAGAGCAGGTGGTGGAACAGATTATCAAGTGGCTCAACCAGCCTCGCCATCAGCCGGCATTTGTCTGGGCGCATTTTATGGACGCCCACTGGCCCTATCACATTCTGCGCACCGCGCACAGCCCCCGGGCCAGAGCGGAGATCTGGCAGGATCTGCAGATGATCCACCGCATCACGCAGAAACACGGCTATTTGAATCCAGGGCCGGAAAAAGTGGCCCGTCTGAAGAACCTGTACCGCCAGGCGCTGAGCTACGTCGATGCTCAGATTGGCCGGTTGATCTGGCACCTGCATTCCAGCAGACAGTGGGACAACACTGTGCTCGTGGTGACGTCCGATCACGGCGAGGAATTCTACGAACACGGGCGCTGGAGCCACTACCAGCTTTACGATGAAAGCCTGCGTGTGCCGCTGATCATCCGCATCCCCCAGCTCCAGTCGAGGCGAGTTATTGAACGTCAGGTCAGCCTGCTGGACATTGCCCCAACCCTTCTGGACCTTGCCGGCGTGAGCATCCCCAGAGAGATGCTCGGTCACAGCCTGCTGCGCCTGCATCAGGAAGGCTATTATCCGGCGGAAGTGGCTGTTGCCGAATCTATGTGGCCCAATGCATACCGCATGGCCATGCGCAGCGAGCAGTACAAATTTATGTACGATAACCAGTACCCCGATCAGCGTCTTCTATATGACCTGAAGGCGGACCCGCGCGAAAGCCGTAATATCTACCAGCCGGATCTGCCCATCGCCCGCCGGTTTGAAGAGCTGCGCTGCGCTCACGAAGAACTGGCCCGTAAAACAGCCGTCTCTGTGCGTCCTGCATCCAGAGCGGACGCGGCGATGACCGAGCGCCTGCGAGCGCTGGGGTATCTGTAGCAGTGAAGCCAACCATGCCCACCACCTGCCCGACCGTTTACACCGTCATCCTGAACTGGAACCAGCCCGAGTACACGCTGGACTGCCTGGCATCTCTGCTGGACAGTGAATATCCAGCGCTCAAAGTGCTGGTGGTGGACAACGGCTCCACCGATGGCTCGCCGCAGTTAATCCGCAGCCGCTTCCCGCAGGTAGAGGTCATTGAGAACCGGGAGAACCTGGGATATTCCGAAGGCAACAACGTGGGGATCCGCTGTGCTTTACAACAGGAAGCAGACTATATCTTCCTGCTGAACAACGACACCGTGGTGGACAAAAAGATGCTTGCCCGCCTGGTTGAGGTCGCTGAATCAGACCCGCAGATTGGTGTCGTTGGTCCCACGATGTTTTATTTTGACCCTGCGGACCGCGTCTGGGGCGGAGAAAATCGCATTCACTGGAAAAAGGCCGCTGCTGAACGCGGCAGCATGGGAAGAAGCGTCAGCCGTGAAGAACTGGAACGGCAGCCCCCCCACCCGGCCGACTATATCGATTCCTGCGCTGTATTGATCAAACGCGAAGTGCTGGAAAAGATCGGCCTGATGGACAGCGATTACTTCATCAATTTTGACGACCTTGACTTAAATCTGCGTGCTCGCCGGGCCGGTTACCGTGTGGTGTATGTTCCCTCCGCCCTGATGTGGCACAAAGTCTCGGCAGCCATGGGGCTGGCATCCCCGGCGACCACTTACTACATGACGCGCAATACCCTGCTTTTTTTCTGGCGGCATGCGCCGGGCATATGGAAGTTCACAGCCCTCATTCAGGTGCTGGCGCGCAGCCTGCGCACCATTTCTGCCTGGAGCATCAAAAGCGAATACAAAAACGACATTTACCGCCGCAAACGGGCTGCCAACCTGTATGCCCTGCGGGATTTCTTTCTGGGCCGGTTCGGCAAAATGGGGCCGGATGTAGCCCGGGTCTGCTTTCGAGAGTGAGGCGCAATGACTGAGCCACAGGTCAGCGTAATCATCCCCACCTACAACCGCATCGCTTCCCTGAAGAAAACACTGGCCGCTCTGGAACTGCAGACCTGGTCCCACGACTGCTTTGAAGTGGTCGTGGTCGATGATGGTTCAACCGACAGCACCCCTGAAATTGCCCGCGCGCAGTTCTCCTTCCCGCTGCGGTACATTCGCCAGCAAAACCAGGGATCAGCAGCCGCGCGCAACCGTGGGGCGCAGGAAAGCAGCGGCAGCCTGCTGATCTTCATCGACGACGACATCCTCCCCGAACCGGGGTACATCGCCGGGCTGGTCGCTGAGCACCAGCGCTATCCGCGCATTGTTGGCATGGGAACCTGCTTACCCTTTATTCAAAACGACGACTCGCTCTTCGCCCGGATTTTCGCCTATACGCTCGACGCGCGCGAAAGCGGCCCGGAAGGCAGCTTTGTCCCTTTTACGGAATGCACGACCAACAATCTCTCTGTGGAGCGGGAAGATTTCTTTGAACTGGGCATGATGCAGGATGTGGCTGGCGACGGTCCCACCTGGTGGGGCGATGTTGACTTCGGCTACCGGGCCATGCAGGCAGGCTACCAGTTCCGGCGCAGCGGAAAAGCAGTCTGCTACCACGATGACTACTCGGTTAAAAACCTGGACATTTTCTGCAAGCGTATGCGCCAGGCAGCCCGGATTTCGGTCCTGCTGCTGAAAAAATATCCCGGTGTGTTTCATCACCTGCCCATGCTGGTCGATAAGGCTCCAATTTCCCGCCAGGACCCTCCTGCACTGATCATCAACAAGCTGTTTCATGCCGTCACTGCACTGGAGCCTTTCCGCTGGGTTTTGAGGCTGCTGGTGCGAGGATTCGAGGCGCTCATTCCAGACCCCCGCATTCTGCGCCCGTTATACCGCTGGTTGATGAGCAGCTACATCTATGAAGGCTTCCACCTGGGGCTGCGTGAGTACGGACCGGTGAAGGTGCAGTCGTGATACGCCCTGCAATTCCTGCGTTTCTGCAGAACGAAGTGCTGCACGCCCCGCGCTTTAAACAGGCTCTGGTAGCGGGCATTCTGCTGCTTTCGATTTTTGCCGGTCTGCAGGCTTCCCTAGAGCTGGCCTGGCTGGTCGGGCTGGGCGTCGCCGTGATGATCGGCTCCATTGTGCTGATGCGCCGGCTGGATTGGGGGATTTTTCTCCTGGTGCCCCTCTCCATGTCGATCCGTTTCGTGCTGGGCACTGGCACCGCTGTACCACTCAACCTGACGATCATGCTGAGCGGCGGCCTGATCGCACTGTGGATCCTGCGCATGCTGGTGCTGGAAAGGGAGGTGCGCTTTTTCCCCTCCCGGACGACCACCCCGGCGCTGCTGTTCGCACTGGCGACTACAGTTTCATTGTTCGCCGGGAATATTCGCTGGGTCATTCTCGCTTCAGAAGGCGCCAGCCTAGCCGCGCAGTTGGGAGCCTGGGCGCTGTATGTGTTCCCTATGGGGATCTTCCTGCTGGTAGGCAACCGCATCCACGATGTTTCCCAGCTGCGCCAGTTAACCTGTCTGTTCCTGGGATGGGCATCAAGTTATATCGTGGTGCGCTTGTTCGAGTTGAACTTCATTCGCGACGCAGTGTTCGTCTCCGTGCGCAGCCTGGGAAGTGTGTTCTGGATTTTTCTGGTAGCCATGGCAGCTGGCCAGTGTTTATATAACCACGACCTGAAGCTGCGCTGGCGTATTGCCATGGGAGTTCTGGTACTGGCCACCCTGTTCGTGAACATCCGCCAGTCCTTCGGCTGGTTCTCGGGCTGGATGCCTCCCCTGGGAGCTCTGCTGACGGTGATGTGGTTCAAGTCTCCGCGCTGGCGCTATGTATTGATCACCATGATCTTCATTGGCGGGTTAATCAACTTTTCAACTCTGTACGCCTGGGTTCAGGAGCAGTTCCAGCAGCACACAGTTTTTTCCCGGCAGGCCACCTACCCGATCATGTTTGAATTGATTAAAGCCAACCCGATTCTGGGGCTGGGGCCGGCAAATTACTATCACTACACACCCCTGTACCCCATCCTGGGCTGGTATGTCAAGTTCAATTCACACAGCAATTATGTCGATATCATCGCCCAGACGGGTCTGCTGGGGTTGGGCATTTTTATCTGGCTCGTTGTAGAGATCGTCCGGGTGGCCTTCCGGCTGCTGTCCGTGGTTCAGGATGGTTTCAGCCGTGCGTACATCCACGGCGCCCTGGGAGGGCTGGCCGCCATGCTGGTGTCTGGCTTCCTGGGAGACTGGTTCCTGCCGTTTGTTTACAATGTCGGATTTTCGGGCTTTCGTGCCAGCGTCTTTGCCTGGATTTTCCTGGGCGGACTGCTGGTCATCGAGCGGGTGCACGCCTCACAGAAGGCTGCACAACCTGTCGAGGAATCCAGTAAAGGATGAAACAGTTGTTAAAAATACTTGGCGAAGAAATCGATTATGCCCGTCATTCATTAACATATCAGCTTAGGCAGGGACGAAAGGTCGTGCCTGCAAAAGTCCTGGTGAACGGCAGTCCGAAGACCGGGACGACCTGGATGATGCGCCTGATCACTTCTATCCCCGGTTACCACCAGGCCGGCAATTTTCAGGGAGAAATCCAGCGCTACCGGCAGGTCGAACCGGGCCAGGTCGTCCATGGACACGACCATTACACGCCCGAGCTGGGAGAGATCCTGAACAGCAGCCAGATCAAGGTGGTGTTAATGATTCGCGATCCGCGCGACCAGGTGGTCTCGCGGGTATTCCACCTGCGCCGGGACGTCACCAACCGTGTCCACCAGATGTTCCAGCAGCTTCCAGACGATGAGGCTGTGATGATGTGCATCGAGGGCGCCAAAGGGGTGCGTTCTGCCCGCGATCTGATCTGCCTGACCCAATCCTGGCTGGACAGCGGCATGGAGATCGTCTGTGTGCGCTATGAGGATCTGATCGCCCGGCCGCAGGCTGAGTTCAAAAGAGTGCTGCAGTTCATTAACAACCCTCTGCCGGATGCGTTCGTCGCATCCATCGTCCAGCGCAACCGCTTTGAACGGCTCACCGTGGGTAAAAAGATCTGGAAAAGCTGGCGAACTGCCGGCCAGGCAGACCCGAATTCTCACTTCCGTAAAGGAATCGTGGGAGACTGGCGCAACTACTTTAATGAGGCTCACCGGCAGCGGTTCAAAGAAATTGCTGGAGCCACTCTAATCGAAATGGGCTACGAACAGGGCTGGGACTGGTGAACTCCGTCGACCTCTCCATCCTGATCGTCAACTGGAACACGCGCAGTTTGCTGGAACGCTGTTTGCGCTCCGTATATGCCACGGTTCAGAGCCGGACGTTCGAGGTAATTGTGATCGACAACGGCTCGACCGATGGCAGTCAGGCCATGGTGCGCACGGAGTTTCCTGAGGTCAGGCTGATTGAAAACAGCGAGAACCTCGGGTTTGCGCGAGCCAACAACCAGGGGATTCGGGTCAGCCGCGGGCGCTACATCCTGCTGCTGAACAGCGATGCCTTTTTAACCGGCAGTGCAGCGGAGACGATGGCAGACCTGCTGGACCGGGTTCCCTCCATCGGAATTGCCGGTGCAAACCTGCGCTTTGAGGACGGCAGCCCGCAGCCGTCATACGGCCCGCTCCCAACCTTCCGGTCCGAAATCCAGAGCCTGCTGGGGCTGGATAAAAACGTTCAGACAGCTGAGGCCAACACAGACGGGTACGTAGAAGCCGGCAGAGTGGACGGCGCCTGCCTGATGGCTCGCCGGGAGGTTTTCGATCAGGTGGGACTGCTGGACGAAAACTTCTTCATGTACAGCGAAGAGGTCGATTTCTGCTGCCGCGCCGTCAATGCAGGCTGGAAAGTCGCTCACGTACCCGGAGCAGAGGTCATCCACACAGGCGGCGGCAGCAGCGGGCGCACCCCCGGCCGTTTCTTAATGCTCTACCGCGGTAAGCTGCAGTATTTTGCCAAGCACGCAGGCCCCCAGGCAGCTCGCAGACTGCGCAGTGCAATGCAGACCACCGCTCTGTTGAAGCTGGTGATCTACAGCCTGGCAAGGAAGCTCAGCATGGGGCGGATCCGCAAGGATGAACTCTGGCGTCAGGTGTACGAGGGGCTGGCAAACCTGTGATGGCACGCGCTCCCCAGACCAGGAAACTGCAGGGCAAATAAATGGCGAAGATCCTTTACCTTGCACAGCTGCTGCCCTACCCTGCCGATGCCGGGCCGAAGGTCAGGATTTACCACGTGCTTCGTCACCTGGCGCAGCGCCATGAGGTGACCCTGCTGGCCTTCAACCGCCCGGATGATCCCCCACAGGCTAAGGAGCACCTGCGCCAGTTCTGTGCAGCCGTGCACACCGTCCCTATGGTGCGGTCTCGCAGCCGCGACCTGCGCGCCCTGCTATTAAGCCTGCTGAAAGGCGGCTCTTTCATCATCCAGCGCGACGAGTCGCGCGAGATGATTCAAAAAGTGAACCAGCTGCTGTCTGAGCAGACCTTCGACGCTGTCCACGCCGACCAGCTGTGGATGGCACAGTATGCCCTGCAGGCCCGGGGGATACGCCGGGTGCTGGACGAGCACAATGCCTGCTTCCAGATCTTTCAGCGCCTGGCGCAGGGAGAGAAAAACCCTCTGAAGCGCATCTTCCTTGAATGGGAGTGGCGCAGGTTAAAAGCTTACGAAATGAAGACCTGTGCCCGGTTTGACCAGATGGTAACCGTGACCGAGGAGGACCGCCGCACCCTGCAGAGCGGCTCCCGGCCGGGCCCAGAATACAGCGTTATTCCCATCTGCATTGACCCCGAGCAAACCAGCCCGGTGACTCCGCATCCCGGCGCAAGAGACATTCTCCATCTGGGAACGATGTTCTGGCTGCCCAACGTCGAAGGTGTGCTGTGGTTTGCCCAGCAGGTCTGGCCGCAGGTCCGCTCCCAGGTTCCGGGTGTCACCTTCACGATAATTGGGAAAAGACCTCCCGAAGCTGTGCGCGCTCTGGCAACCGCCGGGGGTGTTCGGGTTACCGGTTATATTGCCGATCCACGCCCCTTTCTGGAAGCAGCCGCAGCTTTTGTGGTACCGCTGCATTCAGGAAGCGGCATGCGGGTCAAAATTCTGGATGCCTGGAGCTGGGGACTTCCAGTGATCTCAACCCGCACCGGGGCGGAAGGCATCCGCTATATCGATGGGGAAAACATTCTGATCGCCGATACACCGGAACAATTTGCGCAGGCAGTTGTGCGGGTTTTATGCGATCCGCAGCTTGCGCAGCGGCTGCGAGAGAACGGGCGCCGCTGGGTGGAAACGCAGTACAACTGGCGGCGCGTGTATGAGGCCTGGGATGAAATCTATCCTTAATTATGATCTGTCTACCAGACGCTGGCTGCTGATCATCATGCTGTTGGCGGTAGTACTGCGCATTGGGGCCAGTTTCTACCTGGGCAACGAACTGCTCACCCCCCAGCAAACCAGAGTGTGGGATCAGGTCTCCTACAATGCCCTTGCGCTTTCCATTCTGGATGGAAGGGGCTACAGCTTTGATCGCTACTGGTACCCCTTCACCCAGGCGAACACCCCAACAGCCCACTGGTCATTTGTCTACCCGCTGTACCTGGCCGGCATTTATGCGCTGACCGGTTTTGTCCCGCTGGTCGCCCGCGTGGTGCAGGCGGTGATCAGCGGAGTGCTCTGTGCCTGGCTGCTCTTCCGCCTGGGCCGGCGTCTCTTCGGCGAACCGGTGGGTCTGCTCGCTGCAGCTGCCGGGGCGGTATATCTGTACTTCATCTACCATGACGCCGCCCTGATGACCGAATCGTTCTTCATCCTGGGCGTGCTGGCCATGCTGGATCTGTCCCTGGAGATTGCCGGGCACGAACAGCTATCCAAATCCCAGTGGCTGGTGCTGGGTGCCGTAATGGGGATCACTGCCTTGCTGCGCCAGTCGATCCTGCTCTGGCTGCCCTTTCATTTCGCCTGGCTGGTGTGGGCCTGCCGCAGAAACCCGTCGTTACGCTGGTGGCAGCCGGCCCTCTCCCTGGCCGTCATGGTCATCCTTATCCTGCCCTGGACGGTCCGCAATTACCTGGTTTACTCTGCGTTCCTGCCGCTCAATTCCAACGCCGGGTATGCCCTCTACGCTGCCAACCACCCGAACCACGGTATCCACTTCGATCAGGATTATGTTGCCCCGCTGCCGGATGATTTAAAAAACCAGGGGTTGAACGAGGCGCAGTGGAACACAGCCCTGACTCGCAGAGGCCTGGAGTTTATTCTGACCGACCCGCAGCGCTATGCGCTGCTCAGCCTCAGCAGGGTGGGTATTTTCTTCAACTTCTGGTTCTCACCCGAATCGAGCACCCTGAGTAACCTGATGCGCCTGCTCTCCTTCGGTGTTTATCTGCCCTTTTTCCTGATCGGTCTCGTGCGCTCCCTGCCAGAGCGGCGCCGGGCATCGTTAATTTACCTCTTCGCTGTGGTGTACTCGCTGATGCATATCCTGACCTGGGCCAGCATCCGCTACCGCCTGCCGGTGGATGCGGCAATGATGCCTTTTGCAGCGCTGGCCGTATTTGAGATCTACCGCTGGGCCCGCTCACTGCTGAACAAACAGGCCCGGGCAGCGCGTGAAATTCCCAGCTCCTGACCGGCCGGTAAATCCATCCCAACACTGGAGAAATCATTATGAAAGCTCTTGTCACTGGCGGCGCCGGTTTAATCGGCTCGCACATTGTTGATCTGCTGCTGGAAAAGGGTCACCAGGTACGCATTCTGGACAACCTGGCCCAGCCCACGCACCTGAAAGGCCGCCCTGATTGGATCCCGGAGGATGCCGAATTTATCCAGGGAGATGTGCGCGAACGCGACGACCTGGACCGGGCGCTGGACGGGGTTGACTGGGTATTTCACCAGGCTGCCGATGGCGGTTTCACCAGCGCCATCAGCCATTATTTCACAAACAACTCACTGCCAACAGCGGTCCTCTACGAACTGATCCGCGACCGTCACCCCGTCAAAAAAGTGATTGTTGCCTCATCTCAGGCCGTTTATCCGGAGGGGAAATACCTCTGCCCCGAGCACGGCCCGTGTTACCCGCCGCGGCGCCCGGTGGAGCAGCTTTACCGGCGCGATTGGGAGCTGCACTGCCCGCAGTGCGGCCGGGAGATGAGCGGTCTTCCCATCGACGAAAGCCATGTCGACCCGCCCATGCCTTACGGCCTGTCGAAGTACTGGAATGAAATGCTCGCCATCAACCTGGGGAAGCTGTACGAAATCCCCACGGTGGCACTGCGCTATTCTCTCACCTACGGGCCACGCCAGTCGCTGTTCAACCCATATACGGGAATCTGCTCGATCTTCTCCACCCGCATTCTGAACAACCGCCCGCCCGTGGTGTATGAAGACGGCTGCCAGACACGCGATTTCACCTTTGTGGAGGATGTCGCCCGGGCTAATTTGCTGGTGGCCGAAAAAGAGGAAGCCAACTACCAGGTCTTCAACGTCGGTACTGGAGTCGGGACCACCGTCCTGGAATTCATCCGGCTGCTGGGGAAGGTGTACGGGCGAGAAGTGCAGCCAGAGCTGCGCGGCGAGTTTCGCCCCGGCGATACCCGCCACCTGACCACCGACGCCAGCCGCCTGCGTGCGCTGGGCTGGCAGCCTCAGGTTTCAGTGGAGCAGGGCCTGCAGCGTTATGCAGAATGGATCCTGCGCTACGGCAGCATCGAAGAGTACTTCTCCGCTGCTGAGCAGCAGTTGAAGAACACTCGCGTCGTTGTGCAGAGCCGGTAAACGGTATGCGCATCCTCTTCATTACGCCTTACGTCCCATCTCAGGTCCGCATCCGGCCGTTCGCGTTCATCCGTGAACTGGCTCGCATGGGATATGAGGTCACCCTGGTTTGCCTGGTTCAGCCAGATCAGGAGGCTCGCTACATCGCCGAGGTGAAGCCCTACTGTAAGGCTGTCTATCCCGTCTTTCTAAATCGATTTGAGCCCTATATTCGCAGTCTGGCATCGCTGCCGACGGGCACGCCCCTTTCCGTCGCCTACTGCCGCTCGGATCAGTTGAACCGGATCGTTCGTCACCTGAACGAACAGGAAGATTTCGACCTGATCCACACGGAGTTTCTGCGGGCTGCCCCGGCAACCGCCCACCTGCAGGGCCGGCCAAAGGTGTTCGACGCGGTTGACAGCCTGGCACTGGCCTACCGGCGCAGCCTGACGGCAGCCCATGTGCCCCCAAAACAGCGTGCACTAGCTTTGATCGAATGGCTGAAAATTCGCCGCTACGAACCATCTCTGATCGGGCATTACGATCACCTGCTGGTCAGCTCGCCGGCAGACCAGCAGGCAATGGGTGCCGGCAGCGACCGGGTTATGGTGCTTCCCAACGGGGTCTACCTGGATTACTTCCAGTACAACGACGGCGAACGTGATCCTGAGACGATCATGTTCCTGGGGAAGATGAGCTATTACGTCAATGTTGCCAGCGTACTGTGGTTCTACCACCGGGTGCTGCCCCTGATTCGCCGCCATAACCCACGGGTAAAGTTCCAGATCGTCGGCCGCGATCCGGCGCCCAAAATCAGGGCACTGGCTCAAGATCCGCAGGTGGAAGTGACTGGCACCGTTCCCGACGTACGCCCGTATCTTTCGCGGGCCACAGTGACCGTTTGCCCTATGGTCAGCGGGGCCGGGATTCAGAACAAAATGCTGGAGAGTATGGCCGTCGGTACCCCATGTGTCTCCACCAGCCTTGCCTTCCAGGCCCTGTGCGCAGAGGCCGGAAGGGATGTGCTGCTCGGGGATACAGAAGAAGCCTTTGCCTCAGCCGTACTGGAACTGCTCAATAGTCCCGAACGCAGACGTAACATGTCTGTCAACGGGCGCAAGTACGTGGAATCGTTTCACGCCTGGGACAGGATCGGGGAACGACTGGCAGGTGTTTATAAGAGTCTTAATGGATGGACATGAGGGGTAATTATGAATACACATCGCGCTGCAAATCCGGTCAACAGCTCATTGAAGCGTCTTATCGATATCGTTGTCGTCATCTTCAGCCTGCTCCTGCTCTGGCCGGTGATGCTGATCATCGCCATAGCCATTAAGCTGGACTCAAAAGGCCCGGTGATATACCGCCACAAGCGAGTCGGGAAAGATGGGGTCACCTTCCATCTGTATAAATTTCGTTCGATGGTCAGCGGCGGCGACGATAGCAGTTATATCCAGTATCTGAAAGAATTGATCGAAAGCGAGCGTAACGGGAACGGCAAAGCCCTGCCCTACCGCAAGCTGATGGGCGACCCGCGCATCACTCGCGTCGGTCGTGTGATCCGCTCTTTCTATCTGGACGAACTTCCCCAGTTGTGGAACATCCTGAAAGGCGACATGAGCCTGGTTGGTCCACGCCCGCATGTTCAGCTGGAGGTGGAGCATTACACGCCCGAGCAGCGCAGGCGGCTTTCGGTGAAGCCAGGCGCCACCGGATTATGGCAGGTTACCGCCAAAGCGGACAGCTCGTTCAGTGAGCTGATTGACCTGGATCTGCAGTACATTGACAACTGGAGCATCTGGCTGGATCTGAAGATCATTTTGATGACTGTAGCGCTGGTGCTCAAAGGGGGCGAAGGGTTCTGGACGCGCATGGCCAAAAAGATACCGGCACGCTCGTCGTCACGCCCCCGGCCAGCCGAGAATTCTGCACCCGCGCTGCATTCTGCATTGAAGGGAAATCAGGATCTGGAGCCCCGCGAGGCTGCACGCCCGCAGTCGCTCCCCGATTTTGATGGAGACTGGACACCTCCAAAGGTATCCGGTATCTGGAAATAGGTTCTGAAGATTAACCACCGGGCTGCCCGCAGATCGTCTCTGGGGGTAACGCTGCGCCAGCACCGTGCTGGAGCCCGGAAATTCCATTCGATTTGTTCAGGTGAGGGAGGCCACTATGAAACCTGTCAGCGTGGGAGTGATCGGCGCAGGATACTGGGGTCCCAACCTGATTCGCAACTTCTACTGCCTGCCAGAAGCCGATTTGCAGGTGGTATGCGACAGGAAACAGGAACGCCTGGATCACATCCGCTCGCTGTATCCGGGGGTCTGCACAACACCCAACCTTGAAGACCTGCTGAATACGGATATCGAAGCTGTCGCCATTGCAACGCCCGTTTCCACCCATTACTCGATCGCAATGGCCTGCCTGCGCGCCGGCAAACATGTGCTTGTGGAAAAGCCCCTGGCGCGCACCAGCCAGGAAGCACGGGAGCTCGTGGAAACGGCCCGTGCCATGGGCAGGCTGATTATGGCCGGACACACATTTCTGTATAACCCGGCTGTTGTAGCGCTCAAGGAAATCATCTCCAGCGGTGAGATCGGGCAGATCTTCTACATCCAGTCCACCCGCGTGAATCTGGGATTGTACCAGCCGGATACCAATGTTATATGGGATCTGGCTCCTCATGATATCTCGATCCTGTTTTACATCCTGGGGATGGAACCGATTTCAGTCAGCGCCAGAGGGGGCATGTATCTCAATCACGGCGTGCACGACGTCGCCCATGTGACCCTGAATTTCGAGTCCAAGATTATGGCTGACCTGCACGTCAGCTGGCTGGACCCCTGTAAGATCCGGCGAATCACGATCGTTGGCAACAAGAAGATGATCGTGTACGACGATATCGAGCAGGAGGAAAAGGTCAAGATCTACGATAAGGGGATCGATGTCCAGCCTTACAACGATACGTATGAAGATTTTCACCTCGCTTACCGCTACGGGGATGTGGTCACATACCCCGTGAAGTGGGAAGAACCCCTGATGGTGGAATGCCGGCACTTTCTGGAATGCATCCGTACCGGCAGTCCGGTGCGAAGCGACGGTGTGCAGGGGATGAAGGTGATACAGGTTCTGGAAGCCGCACAGAAGTCGCTTTCAAACGGGGGAACCGGAGAAATTATCACATGGTAGACGATGGAAACTTCAACCGTATTGCCCCCGATGTAAAACTGGGGAAGGATGTTCAAATCTACGGTTTCGTCAATCTCTACGGCTGCGAAATCGGTGACGAGAGCAAGATCGGGACTTTTGTGGAGATCCAGCGTGGTGCAAAGATCGGGAAGCGGGTCAAGATCTCCAGCCACACCTTCATCTGCGAGGGGGTCACCATCGAAGATGAAGTTTTCATCGGCCACAACGTTTCTTTCATCAACGATCGTTACCCGCGTGCAACTACTCCAGATGGGAAATTACAGACCCCTGACGACTGGACCCTTGAGCGGACGCTAGTCAAACGACGTGCCTCAATTGGCACAAGCGCCACCATACTGTGTGGCGTGGTGATCGGAGAAAATGCCATCATAGGTGCAGGCAGCGTGGTTACTCGCGACGTCCCAGACAATGCTGTGGTTGCCGGAAATCCGGCGCGTTTTCTAAAGTGGATCAATGAAGAAATGCGCCGCGGAGAAACGCCTGAAATCATGGAGCCGTGAGGATACCTTCCCGAAACCGAAATCTCTTCTTATCCGTATGAGATGATACAGGGGATGTTTAATTCTCTACGCTCCTTCGAATGCTATTCCGGGCACTGCAGCTACGGAAGGAGATCACCGTGGAACTACGACAATATTTAGAAATTGTGCGTAAGTGGCTCTGGCTCGTCGTTCTGGCCGTCGGCATCGCCGCCGGGGCCAGCCTTGTCGCCAGCTTGATGGCCACCCCGCTCTATACCACGAAAACAACTTTAATGGTTGGTAGAGTGACGCAGAATCCGGACCCCAGCTCGATGGAGATCAATACCGGACAGCAGCTGGCGGCGACCTACGCCCAGTTAAGCGTGCGCGAACCGGTTCTCAAAGGCGCCATCGATTCCTTAGGTCTGAATATCAACTGGGAGTCGCTGCGCAACCGTGTCAGGGCCAATGTCATCCCCCAGACCCATCTGCTGGAAATTAACGTGATCGACAGCGATCCGTACCGTGCCAAACTGCTGGCGGATGCCATCGCCCAGCAGCTCATTCTGCAGAGCCCCACCATGGATGAAAGCATTACCCAGGAACAGCTTGCTTTCACCCGGCAGTTGATGGATGAGCTGCAGAGAAAAATCGAAGATGCCCAGCAGGAAAGCATTCTGCTCAACCAGGAGCTCGACGCAGCCAACAGTGCCAGGGCAATTCAGGATCTTCAAAACCAGATTAACGTGCTGGAAACGAAGATGAACAACTGGCAGAACACCTATTCGCAGCTCCTGGCATCGCTGCAGGGGGGTAATGTAAACGCCCTCAGTGTGATCGAAGAGGCATCGATCCCCAGGAGGCCGTTCAGCCCGGATGTGGTGATGAACGTTGCGCTGGCTGCAGTGATCGGTCTGCTGCTCGCTGTGGGCGGAATCTTTCTGATCGAGTACCTGGACGACACAATCAAATCGCCAGAGGACATAAACCGCACGACAGGCCTCTCCACACTGGGGACAATCTCGCGCATCGAAGGGCAGGAATACCCCGAAAAACTGGTTGCCCTGCATCACCCGCTGCATCCTGTGGTGGAGACCTACCGTGTGCTGCGCACCAATCTGCAGTTCTCATCGCTGGACAAACCCCTGAACACCCTTGCGGTCACCAGCCCGGGTCCATCGGAAGGCAAAAGCCTCACGATCTCGAACCTTGCAGTGGTTATGGCACATTCGGGTCTGCGGGTCATCCTGGTCGATGCAGACCTGCGCCGCCCCACGCTGCACAAAATTTTCGGCGTTTCGAACCATTACGGCATCACCGACATCATCCTGCACGGTGACACCTCGCCTGAAGAAAAACTTCAGAACACCGAGCACGAGCTTCTGCGGATCTTACCCAGCGGTGTGCTGCCCCCCAACCCGGCAGAGCTGCTGGGGTCTGACCGCATGAGGGAGACCATCTATTATCTGACGGGTTGCGCAGACATTGTCCTTTTCGACACCCCACCAGCGCTGCTATTCGCCGACCCGGCAATCCTGGGGATCCATCTGGACGGCGTGCTGCTGGTGAACGATTTCGGCGGCACACGCCGCAGCGACGCCCGCAAAGCAGTAGAGAACCTGCGCCGGGTGAAGGTCAACATCCTGGGGGTTGTACTCAACAATGTCCCGCCCAGCGCAGGTGGCAGCTATTACAACTACTACTACGGTGAGGAGTCGGGGAAAGAGCAGCGCAACGGATATAAAGCCGGCACTCTCCTGGGTCACAGGCTGCGCCTGCCTATTTTTAATCCCACAACCGAAAAGCGTGACCGCTAGAAGGGTGTGAGATACTCGTGATTAGAGAGATGGCCGGTTCAGCGCGGTAACTGCTGCCTCCAGCAGCCTGGCGTTGGATGACCGGCCAATACTAGAAGGTACACAGGAGTGCTCTTATACAATGTGTGGTATTTGTGGACAATGGAGTGAGCAGAGCGTGTCTCCCGAGACACTGCGTCAGATGGCAGACATCATCCGCCATCGCGGCCCGGATGACGCCGGTTATTACATCCAGGGGAAAATCGGCCTTGCAAACCGTCGTCTGAGCATCATTGATCTGGAATCTGGCCACCAGCCCATCTCCAACGAGCAGGGCACGGTTTGGGTTGTATTTAACGGCGAAATTTACAACTACCCCGAACTGCGGCGCAGTTTGCAGGAACGCGGCCATATACTGCGCACCAACAGCGACACTGAAGTGATCGTGCACCTGTACGAGGATCACGGTCTTGACTGCGTCAAAAAACTACGGGGCATGTTCGCCTTCGCCCTGTGGGATGAGACCAATCAGCAGCTGCTGCTGGCGCGCGATCCGTTGGGCCAAAAACCGCTTTTCTATACCACGGCTGGAGGAGGATTGAGCTTTGCATCCGAAATCAAAGCTCTGCTGCCGCTGATGCCTCACTCCCCACGGCTCAACGCGCGCGCCATGCACCACTATATTTCGCTGCGTTATGTCCCCGGAGAAGACACGCTGTTCGAGGGGGTATTCAAACTGCCTGCCGGTCATTACATGACCTTCAAGGATAACCGGCTCCAGGTCCAGTCTTACTGGGACCTGCACTACACACCCAAGCACACCGGCAGCGAAGAAGAGATCCTGGCTGAGCTGCGCCAGCTCCTTAAAGAAACGGTCGCCTGCCACATGCTCAGCGATGTGCCCTTGGGTGCTTTTCTCAGCGGCGGGCTGGATTCAACCCTGGTCGCCTCCGTAATGGCCAGTCTTTCCGACCAGCCGGTCGCCACCTTCTCCATTGGCGTCCGGGAACCGGATTTCAACGAGCTTCCCTTCGCGCGCATGGTGGCCGAACGCTGGGGAACCTGTCATTACGAAGACATCCTCCAGCCAGACGTGGTCACCACGCTGCCCGAAATGATCTGGCACATGGAAGAACCGGTGGATCCGTTTGCGATGGGCGTATTTGCCGTTGCACGTCTGGCCAGCCGGCATGTGAAGGTTGTCCTGGGGGGGGATGGGGGCGATGAGATTTTCGCCGGTTACGACCGCTACTTCGGCAACCTGATCGTCGACCTGTACAGCCTGATCCCCCGGCCGCTGCGGCGTATGGTCATCGAGCCGCTGATCCACCGTCTGCCGGACAGCTACAGCTACAACAACCGTGTGCAGAAGCTGAAGTGGCTGGCAGCCATGTCTGAATCCAGCGCCGGGGTACGCTATGGCAACAGCGCATCTTACCTGCGCTTCAGCCACGCCCACAAACAGGCGCTGTACACCCCGCAGCTGTGGCAGCAGTTTGCGAACGTTGATTCGATCGAACACCTGCTGCACTACTTCAACGCCAGCAACGCCGAAGATGTGGTCGACAAAATGCTCTACACCGACACACGCACCCGCCTCGCGGAGCACCTGCTGGCCGTGAACGACCGTATGACCATGGCCTTCAGCATCGAAGGGCGGTCTCCTCTGGTCGATCAAAAAATGGTTGAATTTGCAGCCACACTCCCCACGCACTTTAAACTGCGTGGGCGCAGGCTGAAGTACATCCAGCACCGGCTGGCCCACGAATACCTGCCCGAACCGCTGCTGCGGCGCAAGAAGCAGGGCTTCAGTTTCCCTCTGGCTTACTGGTTCCGCAATGAACTGTACCCGGTAGTCAAACAGCTTTTTGAGAATTCCCGGCTGGCAGAAACCGGGTACATGCGGAAGGAAAGCATGCTGAGCATGCTCGATGAACACCGCAGTGGCCGGATGGACCACAACTACCGTCTGTGGCTGCTCTTAAACCTGGAAATCTGGCAGCGCCAGTTGATCGACCAGGAGCCGGTTGATAAACTGGTGGAAATGCTGCGCCAGCCTTTCGATGTTCTGGGGAGAAACGAACTCAGTGTAACACCCAGTCTTAATTCCATCGCCCCATAAGGGGGCACGTTCGTACAGCTTCCCGTCTTGCGTCATCTCCGGAGGATTTCATCGCCCCAAAAATCATTACCCGGCTGGCGATCCTTTTTCATATGTTCGTCATCCTGCTGGCAGGCTGCTTTCCTGTCCGCCCCGGGCAGCAGGAGACGGAAACACCTACCGCCGGCATTTCGACCTCAACTTCACCCACAATTCAAATTACATCCGCTGCAGCTACTCAAGAGCCTGTACAGATCGGATTGTATGACACGCTGGAACTGGTTTTTACCGCTTCACTTTCCCCGGATAACCCCTTTGACACCTATCTTCTCAGGCTGGAGATACATGACCCGACCGGGAAGACCTTTCTCATCGACGGTTTTTACGACGGCGATGGACGCGGCGGCCAGGAAGGCAGGGTCTGGAAAGCTCGCCTGACCCCCTATATGCCCGGCCGGTGGACCTGGCGCACCGTGGAAGGCGACCAGCCGGATCCGGAACTGGTCGGGTTATCCGGTGAAATCGAATGCCTGCCGGGTGAAAACAGCGGCGGGGTGGTTCGCCAGGGGAAGTACTTCGCTCTGCAAAACGGCGAGCCCATCTATCTGGTCGGCCATTTTCTCGATTTCAGCGGCGGCCTGCCCAGCACCCATATCTATATGAGCGAGACGCTGGACGACGACCAGCGTAAAGCAGTTCTCGAGCGCCAGCGAGATTTCCACAGCGCCAACAAAGCAAACCTTTACATCGCCAACCGCGGCGACTATGACGACCAGCCGGTCACGCCCTGGGTGGGCAGCGCCGCAAGAAACGATAAGACACAAATGGATCTGAGACGCTGGACGCTGTACGATGGCTACATCCAGCAGTTTAAAGAAAACCGCATGCTGGCGGAACTGTGGTTTTTCGCCGATGACAGCCGCTTCCGCCAGGTGAGCGAAGCGGATAAGCGCAGGCTGGTGCGCTATACGCTGGCGCGTACCTCGGCGTTCAGCCACACTATGTATGTCATCGCGCTGGAGTGGCAGGAAGACTGGATGAGGGATGAAGTTACCCGCATGGGTAATTTCATCCAGCAGTACAACCCGTGGGGGCGTCCGGTTTCGGTGCACGGCATCGCGGGGAGCGGCTGGGAGTTCGGCGGCGAAAGCTGGGCCGATTTTATTGCCTCGCAGGCAGGCAACAATGCGCCCCCCCGGCGGGTCAACCGGTTTGCTTCCGGCTTCTGGAGCCAGTACGACCTACCGCATTTGAGTGAAGAGTTCGGCATTCTGAACAGCGACAGCGACCCTGAACAGCGCGCCCGTCTGTGGGCAAACTTCACTGGCGGCGCTGCTGGCAGCGGCACCGGAAGCGACCTGCAGGCATTACAGCGCTTCCTGGCGGAAAGCCGGATCCCTTTTCAGCGCATGACGCCGGCCAATGAGCTGGCCAGCGACGGCGGCCAGAGCCAGTTCGTTCTGGCGGAGGCCGGCCATCATTACCTGGTGTATACCACCGGCGGGCCATTCAGCCTCGAAGTGCAGGGCCAGAATCTGAACGGCCGCTGGTTCGATCCCCGCAGCCCGGGCGCCTGGATCGGATCTCCGTTCGCGGTGTCCGCAGGCACGCAGTCCTTTACCCCACCTGAAGCAGCCGGCGAGCAGGATCTTGTGCTGTGGATCAGCGACGGCAGTCAGCTCAACCCGGGGGTCACCCACCCTTCGACCGGCTCCCCTATGCTTTCCCTGACAGTGACATCTGATTAGTAGAAGCACCGGGCACCCAGTAATTAATCAGGAATGCTGAAGTGACCTGCCCGACAGGTTGATCTCCGCGAAATCTTCGGGAGTAATGATGGATGCCAGCCTCAACGATACCAATTCCCGGCCTCTGGTAACCTCCGGCCGTCTCGAATACATTTTGCTTGCAGCCGTCACCCTGCTGGCAGCCGGACTGCGCCTGTTCCGGCTCGGTGAGTGGAGCTTCTGGGGTGATGAGCTCATCATGGTTGAGCGCGCCCTCAATTTCCCCGCTCTCGGGCTGGGTCACAAATCATTCACAGCGGCGTCCATGCACCTTGTAATTGGGATCACCGGGGTAAGTGAATGGGGTGCCCGGCTGGCACCTGCCATGATCGGCACGTTTTCCATCCCGCTGCTGTACTTCGTCGTACGCCGTTTCCTGGCAGCCGATATTACTCTGGCTGCAGTCCTTCTTCTGGCCGTGTCCCCATGGCATATCTACTGGTCGCAGAATGCACGCTTTTACCCCACAGTGCTGCTGTTCTACTGTCTGAGCCTGTTTGTATTTTACCTGGGAATCGAAAAAGATCGCCTGTGGCTGCTGCTGCTCAGTCTGGTTTTCCTGGGATTGGCCTTTCTGGAACGCTACTTTGCCCTGTTCCTGGTGCCAGTAATGGCCGGCTATCTGCTGCTGGTCAAAATCCTGCCCCTGGAGAAGCCGCGCGGTCTGCGATTGAAAAATGTGGGAGCCCTCACGCTTCCGGCCCTGGCAGGGATCCCGCTGGTGATGCCCACATTTCTGTCCATGACCGGTGATTTTGTTGAGTCCTACGCGGAGGCCGCCAACAACAGCCCGTTGTGGGTGGTGGGAGGCGCAGTCTATTACATCGGCGTGCCGGTAATTGTAGCCGCCATCCTGGGGCTGGTTCACCTGTACCGGCAAAAAAACCGCCTTTTTCTCCTGGTGGGGCTGGGGGCGCTGGTTCCCATGCTGGGAACCGCATTTCTTTCCTTCTTCACCTACACCGCCAATCGCTACATCTTCGTTTCACTTTTTTGCTGGATTCTGGCGGCCAGTGTTGGGGCTGTGGAACTGCTGCGGCAAACGCGCGGCACAGCCCGCCTGCTGGCTTCCGGCATGCTGCTCGTCATGGTCCTGCTGCCGATGAGTGAAAACGCACTCTACTATCAATACCAGCATGGCAACCGGGCAAACTGGAAAGCAGCGACCAGTCTTGTGGAAAACCGGCTGGAAGAGGGGGACCAGATTGTCGCTTCCAGCCGGATTGTTGCTGAGTATTATCTTGGCCGGGAAGTGACCAGCTTCAACCGCGTGGACCTGGATGCAGTCCCCAATTCGGATGGGCGCGTCTGGTTCCTGGAGGATATGGTCGGCGAGGCCTACTGGCCCCGCGTCCACCGCTGGCTGGTGAGGAATGCCTCTCTGGAAGGGGTTTTTGATGTTCAGGTGGCAGCGCGCAATTTCAAAATGAGGGTCTATCTTTACGATCCCGCTCAGGCGGCTGCGATCCCCTGAAAAGATCAACGTACATGCAAAGCGGCACCGAAGAGGGTGGAAAGCCGCGATTAATTCACTCAAAAATGACTGCACCATACAGGAGGGAGAGAAATGAACATCGAGATTCCATTGGTTGACCTGAAAGCCCAGTACAGGCCGTTGAAAGCTGAGATCGAGCGCGCCTGGGCCGAAGTCCTGGACAGCATGCAGTTGTTCTTAGGACCCAACACACGCGCTTTCGAACAGGAATTTGCAGAATACTGTGGGGTGAATCACGCCATTGGAGTCAGTGACGGCACACAGGCGTTGCACCTGGCCCTGCGCGCCCTGGATATCGGCCCAGGAGATGAAGTCATCACCGTCGCCAATACCTTTATCGCCACACTGGAGGCCATTTGCCTGGTTGGTGCAGTGCCTGTCTTCGTAGACATTGACCCGGTCACTTACACCATGGATATCACCCAGATCGAGAGCCGCATAACGCCGCGCACCCGGGCCATTCTGCCGGTCCACCTTTACGGGCAGTGCGCCGATATGGACCCGATTCTCGAGATCGCCCGGAAGTGGAATCTGTACGTGATCGAAGACGCCTGCCAGGCACACGGCGCAGAATATAAGGGGCGCAAGGCCGGCAGCATGGGCACCCTGGGCGCTTTCAGCTTTTACTTCTCCAAGAACCTGGGCGCCTATGGAGAGGGGGGAATGGTTACCACACAGGATCCGGATATCGCCCGCCGGGTGCGCATCCTGCGAGATCATGGCTCAGAGAGACGCTACGAACACGATTCGTTCGGTCTCAACGGGCGGCTGGATGAACTGCAGGCGGCAGTGCTGCGCATCAAGCTGCGCTGCCTGGACGAGTGGAACAACCGGCGCCGGGAGAATGCGGCGATCTACAACACGGCGCTGGAGGGCTGCGGCGTAGAACGGCCGGTGGAACTGGTGGGCTGCCGCCACGTCTACCACCTGTACGTGATCCGGACGCGCAACCGGGATGCGCTGCGCGACCACCTGATGAACAAAGGTATTGGCACCGGCATCCACTACCCCATCCCCTGCCACCTGCAGCCCCCATACCGGAAATACGGATTTGGAGAGGGAAGCCTGCCGGTAACCGAAGCCGCAGCCCGGGAAATCCTTTCGCTGCCCATGTACGCAGAGCTGACCCAGGAGCAAATCCTGAGGGTTGCCGAAGAAATACGCCTCTTCCAGGAAGAACAGCAGGAGGAGGCCTTTGCCGTCCTGCCTGCACAGGAACCGGTTGGCAACGGTCACAGCGCCGGCCTGAGGGTTGGGGACTGATGACGGTCAGCGCATCTGGCTTTCAACCCACACCGGCAGCCGTTCACAACTGGGTAAGCTTTCCCGCACCTCGACCTCAGGCGCGCCTGCGCCTGTTCTGCCTGCCATACGGGGGCGGCGGCACCGCCGCTTACTTCCCCTGGTCCCGGCTGCTGCCGCCTGAGGTCGAACTGTGCCCGATCCGCCTGCCCGGGCGAGAAAATCGCCTGCGTGAGGCACCTTATTCTCAGATGGAGCCCCTCATTGCAGCCCTGGCTCCTTCCCTGACTTCTCTACTGGACAAACCCTTTGCCCTTTTTGGCCACAGCATGGGAGCGGTGGTCGGGTTCGAACTGCTCAAGCGGCTGGAGGAGCAGTACGGCGTTAAGGCAGTGCGCTTCTTCGCCTCCGGGCGACGGGCACCGCATTACCCCGAACAGGATCCCCCGATGCACCACCTTCCCGATTCGCTGCTGGTGGCCGAGGTGCAAAAGCGTTACAGCGGTATTCCCCAGGTTGTCCTGCAGGACCCCGATCTCCTGCGCCTGTTTTTGCCCACGCTGCGAGCAGACATGAAGCTGGTCGAAACTTACCAGTTCAGCGGTGGACGGCTGGCATGCCCTATCACCGCCCTGGGCGGAATACAGGACAGCATGGTCAGCGAGGCCGGGTTGAAAGCCTGGGAAGACCTTACGCGCGCCGGTTTTCGCCTGCAGCGCTTTCCCGGCGGCCATTTCTACCTGCAGACCCAAACGCAGGCACTGCTGCAGCTCATGTTGGATGAACTGCCGGTCTGAACCAGGGCCGGTTTGCGTGACGGTATGAATGTAATTCTTCCGGCAGGTGGCGAAGTATCTCGAACAGGAGTCTCCGATGAAGGACAGCAGTAAGCGGTTCGATCCCCGCTCGGAAAGAGAACCCATCGCGATCGTCGGCATTGGCTGCCGCTACCCCGGCGGCGTCACAGATCCAGAATCCTTCTGGAAGCTGCTGGTTGAAGAGCGTGATGCGGTCGGCGAAATTCCGCCGGAACGCATGGATGTCGACGCTTATTATGCCCCCCCTCCGGTCAAACCTGGAAAAATGGTGACCCGCTGGGGAGGGTATCTGGAAGGGATCGATACGTTCGACGCCGGGTTCTTTGAGATCTCGCCCAACGAGGCTGAGAGGATGGATCCGCAGCAGCGGCTGCTCCTGGAAGTTGCCTGGGAGGCGCTGGAGGACGCCGGACTGCCGGTAGAATCGCTGGCCGGCAGCCGGACCGGTGTCTTTGTCGGGGCCTGGGTGAGCGACTTTGAGGCGCGCCTGTTTCGCGATCCTGCAGCCGTGGATTTTCACATGACCCTCGGCAGCGGGCGTTATGCTTTATCCGGCCGGCTATCCTATTTCCTGGATCTACGCGGGCCGAACCTGACGATCGACACCGCCTGTTCATCATCCCTGGTGGCCGTGCACCTGGCCTGCCAGAGCCTGTGGAGCGGTGAGTCGCAGCTGGCGCTGGCCGGCGGCGTAAACGTGATCCTGCAGCCGCAGATCACCATCGCATACTCACAGATGAAGATGATGTCCCCCGAAGGGCGCTGCAAGTTTGGCGATGCAGAAGCGAACGGCTACGTGCGCAGTGAAGGGGCGGCCATGCTGGTGCTCAAACCGCTGTCTCAGGCGCTGCAGGACGGAGACCCGATCTATGCCCTCATTCTGGCGACGGGGAGCAACCACGACGGCCGCGGCAGCAGATATATGGCCCGGCCTGCGGTTGAAGGCCAGGAGGAACTGCTCAGAACCGTGTACGCCCAGGCCGGCATTTCACCCATGGACGTGGTCTATATTGAGGCCCACGGCACGGGCACAAAAGCCGGTGACCCCGTGGAACTTGAAGCACTGGGCCGGGTGCTGGGCGCAGGCCGGCCGGATGGCGACCGGTTCGCGATCGGCTCCATAAAGACCAATATCGGCCACACCGAGGGGGCTGCCGGAACAGCCGGCCTGATCAAGGCGGCTCTGGTGCTCAAACACCGCCAGATCCCTGCCAGCCTGCTGGTCACCGAGTTAAATCCAAAGATTGACTGGGAGTGGCTGCACGCCTACATCCCACGCAAACTGACACCCCTGCCGGATAACGGCAAACCGGCCTGTGCGGGGGTAAACAGCTTTGGAATCGGCGGTACGAACGCTCACGTTGTGCTCTGCGAAGCCCCCAGACCGGAACCACCTGAACCTGCGCATGCTGAGGAGGCTGCCGGCTGGGATCTGCTGCCCATCTCCGCCCGTTCTCCGGAAGCCCTTTCTGCCCTTGCCCGGCGCTATGTCGATCTCCTGACCCGTGAATCTGCCCCTGCGCTGCGCGACGTATGCTATACGGCGCGGGTGCACCGCAGCCATCACAGCCACCGCCTGGCCGTCGTAGCCGGGGACACAGGTGAAGCCGTCGAGGCGCTGGAACATTTTATTCAGGGGAAGGAACATCCCGCCCTGGTGCAGGGCCGCCCCGACCTGGAGCGGCAGCACCGCCTGGCCTTTGTCTTCCCCGGACAGGGCTCGCAGTGGGTGGGAATGGGCCGCGACCTGCTCGAGAAAGAGCCCGTTTTTCACGAGTTTATCCACCGCTTCGACAGCGCCATCCAGCCGCTGGCAGACTGGTCGCTGCTGGAACAATTGTCCCTGGAGCCGGGACAGCCCGGCTACCGCCTGGATCAGATCGATGTGATACAGCCGGCGCTGGTAGCTTTCGAAATGGGGCTGGCGGAACTCTGGCGTTCATGGGGAGTTGAGCCGCAGGCGGTCGTAGGACACAGCCTGGGCGAAGTGGCGGCTGCCTTCACCGCCGGTATTCTCAGTCTGGAGGATGCTGCCCGTGTGATCTGCCTGCGCAGCCAGCTGCTGAAGCGGATCAGCGGACAGGGTCAGATGATGGCTACCGGCTTGACGCTGGAGCAGGCGGCTGAAATCGTGCGCCCTTATGAAGACAGAATATCGATCGCGGTGAGCAACGGCCCGCAGTCCACCGTGCTGGCCGGCGATCCGCAGGCGCTGGAAGAGGTGATGGAACATCTAAAGAGCCAGAACATCTTCTGCCGCCTGGTCAAGGTTGACGTCGCTTCTCACAGCCCGCAGGTCGAACCGCTTCTCGGTGAACTGGTCGCAGGGCTGCAGGGGCTGCAGCCGCAGCAGGGACACATCCCATTCTATTCAACCGCTCTCGACCGGGTGCTGGACGGCACAGAATTGGGGGCGAGCTACTGGGAGCAAAACCTGCGCCGCACGGTAATGTTCGCATCCTCGGTCTCGCGCATGCTGCAGGATAACTTCACCATTTTCCTGGAGCTCAGCCCGCACCCGCTGCTAACTTCTGCAGTGGAAGATCTGATCCACCGCACGGGGCGGGAGGCGTTTGCAGTTCCGTCTGGCCGCAGAGACGAGCCCGAGACCATCACCCTGCGTGCTGCACAGGGGCGGCTGTACACGGCCGGTTACCCGCTGGATTTCGCCCGGCTTTTCCCCACAAAAGGGCATCGGGTGCGTCTGCCGGGATATCCCTGGCAGCGCAGGCGCTACTGGCTGCCGACGCTGGATATGCCCGCAAGCCAGGTAGATGCCGGCCCGCTCCACCCGCTGCTGGGGCGGCGGCTGCCGGAACTGGCGTCCATGCCGGACCAGCACATCTGGGAAAACCGGATCAACGCAGCCTTTCGCCGGGTCATCAGGGAGCAAACAGGCGAGGACCATGATTTTGCACCCGCTGAAATATTTGACCAGATGGCCCTGGCCGCGGCCGCATCCGTTTTTGGAAACAACGCCCATACCATCCACCAGATGACCGTCATACAACCGCTCCCGCTGCAGGAAGAAGGCGAGCGCGAAGTACAGGTTTTCCTCAGCACCCAGGAGCAGAGGACGGCCGCTTTCAAGGTGTACAGCCGCAGCGGCGAGGGCGAGCCCTGGCAGGAGCACGCCAGCGCTGCGCTGACTGTCGGGCTGGCGCCGGAAGAATGGTTTTATGAGCTGGCATGGGTCCCCCAGCCTGCGCCTCAGGCAGAAGCAGACAAGCATAATGGTGCAGCAGGCCGCTGGTTGGTACTGGCCGATCACGGCGGCACAGGCCGCGCCCTGGCAGCAGAACTGGAAAAGCACGGCGGCACCAGCCAGTTGATCTACCCCTCACAGGAATGGGAACAGGCGCTTCAGGCTGGCATCAGTGCTGCTTCGCAGCCGCTGAAAGGCTGCATATACCTGTGGGGTCTGGATGCATTTGCCCATCCGTCCGACAGCCATTCCCTGAATTCTCTGCAGCAGATCACCATTCAGCCGGCATTGAAGGCTGCACAGGTGCTGATGAGCACGCAGGAAGGGCAGACACCGGCTCTGTGGCTGATCACCCGCGCGGCTGCCAGCATAGAACCGGCATCCTCAAACGCCGGCAGTCCGGACCCTGCGTCTCTGGTACAGACCCTCCTGTGGGGTTTCGGGCGCACGCTGGCACTGGAAAACCCGCAGGGATGGGGCGGGCTGGTGGATCTGGACCCCGACTTCAGTCCGCAAGACGCCGCACACAGACTGGCTGCCGAACTCTTCAGTTCAGACGGAGAGGATCAGATCGTTTACCGGGACGGTCAGCGCTATGTCGCCCGCCTGGTCCCGGCCCCGGCATCCGGCCGTGCGCTGAACCCGGTCACCATCCGGCCGGATGCGACTTACCTGATCACTGGTGGGCTCGGGAGCATCGGGCTCAGCCTTGCTGAGGCACTGGTAGCCAGAGGGGCGCGGCATCTGGTGCTGACCAGCCGCAGCGGACTGGAGGCAGGTAAAAATGAAGATCCACGCGCTGCGGCCGTCGAGAGGCTGCGGGCAAGTGGGGCAGACGTACAGGTGGTTCGAGCGGACAGCGCGGATCCGGCAGCGATGGAGCCGCTCTTTAACCATCTGCGCCGGTCTGACTACCCACTGCGGGGCATCTTCCACGCAGCGGGGGTCACAATCTCCAGGCTGGTGAAGGACCTCAGCCATCCGGAGCTGGAACAGGTATTGAAAGCGAAAGTGGAAGGCGCCTGGCTGCTGCACAACCTGTCCAGCGGTATGCCTCTGGACTTCTTCGTATTCTTCTCCTCTGGAGCCGGGTTGTGGGGCTCTCAGGGGTTTGCCGCCTATGCCGCCGCTAACCATTTCCTGGACGGGCTGGCACGGCAGCGGACCCGCGCCGGACTGCCCGGCCTGAGCATCAACTGGGGGTGGTGGTCTGGAGAAGGTATGGTGACCGCTGAAGTCGCTCGCCTGTTCTCTCAAGCCGGAGTACGGCAGATGCCCGCTGAACAGGCCCTGGACGCACTGTTCCACCTGATCCAGATCGGCGTTCCCCAGAAGGTGGTCGCCGATATCGACTGGCAGACCTTCAAAGCCCTCTATGAAGCCCGGCGTGCGCGCCCGCTGCTCGCCAGCCTGAATATTGAAAACGAAGCAGGCGCGGGCGCCCTCCCGCCGCAGGACGGGTTCCTGCAGGACCTGCTGTCGGCAGCACCCAGCCAGCGCCGTGAGATGCTGCTCAATCACCTGTGCCAGCAGGTGGCCGGGCTGCTGGGTTACGACTCCCCACAGAGAGTCGATATTCGCCAGGGCTTCTTCAAAATGGGTATGGATTCGCTCACCACAGTGCAGCTGCGCACGCGTCTGGAAGCCAGTCTGCAGCGCCCCTTACCACCCACTCTGGCGTTCGAATACCCGACAATCGCCGCTCTGAACGAATATCTGCTTGAACAGCTCTCCGCATCCACAGACCGTTCCAGTGGGAGTGCTCCCCAGGCGATCGAGCCGGCCCCGGTATCCGGCGACGGTGCATCCGCCGATGAAGAAGACCTTAAAAACCTTTCTGCAGATGAGCTCAGCGATTTGCTAGACGGCGAGCTCTCTCTCATTAACGATTTACTGAAAGGCAGTTGAGCGTATGAGCAGCCCAACCGGTACTCAGGATTACCCCGCGCGGCTGGCGGAAGCACTGCTGGCCCTGAAAAAGATGCGCGCCCGCCTGGAGGCCGTTGAACAGGCCAGCCGGGAACCCATCGCCGTGATCGGCATCGGCTGCCGCTTCCCTGGAGACGTCGACAGCCCACAGGCCTTCTGGCAGCTGCTCAGCCAGGGTATCGATGCAATCAGCGAGGTGCCCGCAGACCGCTGGGATCTCGACGAATACTATGACCCTGATCCGGAAGCGCCGGGGAAAATTTACACGCGCTACGGTGGTTTTATCCGCGATGCCGGGCATTTTGACCCGCATTTCTTCGGCATCTCGCCGCGTGAAGCGCGCAGCATGGATCCCCAGCAGCGGCTGCTCCTGGAAGTTGCCTGGGAAGCACTGGAGAACGCCGGCCAGTCGCCGGATAAGCTTTCAGGCAGTCAGACCGGTGTTTTTGTCGGCGTGACCTTCAACGATTATGTGCAGGTGCAGAGCCAGCTCAACTCGCCCGAGCGTTGGGGACCATACCGCATAACCGGCGGGCTGCTGAACAGCATCGCCGGGCGGGTATCTTATACGCTTGGCTTTCACGGCCCGGCGCTGGTGGTCGATACCGCCTGCTCTTCTTCCCTGGTGGCCGTGCACCTGGCCGTGCAGAGTCTGCTCAACGGCGATGCGGACATGGCGCTGGCGGCAGGCGTCAACCTGCTGCTCTCGCCCGATATCAGCATCAGCGCCTGCCGTTCGAACATGCTCGCTCCTGACGGACGCTGCAAGACCTTCGATGCGCGCGCTGACGGATTTATCCGCAGCGACGGCTGTGGTGTGCTGGTGTTGAAACGCCTGTCCGACGCGCTGGCTCACGGTGACCGGGTTCTGGCCGTTATCCGTGGAAGTGCATCCAATCACGACGGGTTCAGCAGTGGGTTCACCGTCCCCAGCCGCCAGGCCCAGGAGGCTGTCATCCGCCGGGCGCTCGAAAAAGCGCGCGTCACCCCGGACCTGATCGGCTATGTAGAAGCGCACGGCACCGGCACATCTCTGGGCGACCCGATCGAGGTGCGCGCGCTGGCGGGCGTGTTTGGTCCCGGCCGGCCGGCGGACCGGCCTCTGCTCCTGGGCTCTGTAAAAACGAATATGGGGCACTGCGAAGCCGCCGCCGGTGTGGCCGGCCTGATCAAAGTTGTCCTCTCGCTGTATCACCGCCAGATCCCGCCTCACCTGCACTTTCAATCCCCCAACCCGTTCATCCCCTGGGATGAAATGCCCCTGGAAGTTCCTACCCGCCTGATGCCCTGGGAGCCCATCGAAGGCCGCTGGCTTGCAGGCGTAAGCTCTTTCGGCGTCAGCGGCATCAATGCACATGTGATCGTCGAAGCAGCGCCGCAGGTCGATCCGCCACCGCAGGCTGAGGAGAACACCCTTCACGTCCTGAGCCTCTCCGCGAAAACCGAGCGGGCCCTGCAGGAATTAGCGGCAAGATACCGGTCGGTGCTTGAAAAATCCCAGGACCTGGAGCCAGCCGATATTTGCTTCACCGCCGGCGCTGGACGGGCTCACTTTACCCACCGCCTGGCCGTTACCGGGGAGACGCGCGACGAGCTCCTGCAGGGTCTGGCGGCCTGGAGCGAAGCGCGCCCGGCGTCAAATGTCTTCAGTGGACAGAATCTGGAACAGCAGCCGCCCAGGGTCGCTTTTCTATTCAGCGGTCACGGCGCACAGTACCCCGGCATGGGTTCCAGCCTGTACCGGTCACAGGCTGTCTTTCGCCAGGCAGTGGATGAATGTGCCCAGGCCTTCCAGCCCTACCTGGAAAAACCCCTGCTGGAGGTCATGTACCCGCAGACGGACGAGGTGCCGCCGGAATTTTCGGGGATGCAGTATACCCAGGCGGCGCTGTTTACGCTCGAGTACGCCCTGAGCCGCCTGTGGCGCTCCTGGGGCGTTGAGCCGGCTGCAGTTGCTGGCCACAGCATCGGAGAATATGCCGCCGCCTGCGCAGCAGGGATCCTGAACCTACCGGATGCGGTCAAACTGGTGGCCGCGCGTGGGCGGTTGATGGACAGCCTGCCTGAGGCAGGCGCTATGGCGGTGGTATTCGCCGCCGAAGAGCAGGTCGCGCAGATCCTGACAAAGGTGGAGGGCAAAATCTCCATCGCGGTGATCAATGGGCCCGACAATATCGTCATCTCCGGTGAACGCCAGGCGGTTGCCGCTGCCCGGGATATTCTGTCTGCAGAGGGTATCCGTTCACGTCTGCTGGACGTCGCCCAGGCTTCTCATTCGCCGCTGGTGGAGCCGGTCCTGGATGAGTTTGAACGCACAGCCGCAGGCATTTCCTACGGCCTCCCCCAGGTGGATTATGTCTCCTGCCTGACGGGTGACCGCATCAACGGGGATGCCGCCTCCAACCCTGGTTACTGGCGGCGCCATCTGCGCCAGACGGTGCGCTTCGCGGCCGCCGTACAACGGCTGCACGAACTGGGCTGCACGATCTTTATTGAAATTGGCCCGACGCCAACTTTGATCAGCCTGGGAAAGCGCTGCCTGCCGGAAGATGCAGGCCTGTGGCTGCCATCCATCAAAAAAGAGCGCGACGACCGGGAGCAGATCATGCTCAGCCTGGCCGGCCTGTATGCCCGGGGTGGCTCCATTGATTGGGAACGTGTATATGAGGGCCAGCCCAGGCAGCGAGTGGAACTGCCCACATATCCCTTCCAGCGCCAGCGCTACTGGGTGCAGGCCGGTCCGCACAGCAGCCGGAACCGGATAACGGGCAGCGCCCATCCTCTGGCCGGCCAGCGGCTGCCGACTGCCGGAAAGGAGATCATCTATGAATCTTTCATTTCCCTTGAAGCCATACCTTTCCTGGCGGATCATCATGTTCACGGAAATGCTGTCTTACCAGCAGCAGCATTTGTGGAGATGGCAGCCCGGGTCGTCCGAGAGGCGCTGCACCTGGAAAGGCAGCCGGTCCTGGAAGACATCGTCTTCCTGGAGCCGCTGGTAATTCCTGCCGAAGGCGAGCTGTGCCTGCAGTCTGTCGTAAGTACCCAGGCAGATGGTCAGATGCTGCTCGATATCTTCAGCCAGGCGGAGGAGCCGGTGAAATGGAAGCGTCACCTGAGCGCGCGTCTGGTCCTCACCACTGAACCAGATGCGCAGGGTGGCGCTTCCCTGGCTCACCTGCGGGAAAGCTGCCCCCGGGAAATCCCGGTGCCCGATTTTTACCAGGAACTGCAGGGACGCGGGCTGGTCTTTGGACCGGCGTTCCGGGGTCTGGCCAGGCTGTACACCAGCACCGATGAAGCCCTGGGAGAGGTCATCCGGCCGGCGTCGCTGCCAGCCGACAGTGGAACATATTTCCTGCACCCGGCGCTGTTCGACGCCGGGCTGCAGGCTGCCGCAGCCCTTCTCCCCGCCGGTGAGCAGGCCTATCTGCCCTTCGAAATGGGCAGGGTGCGGCTTTACCGGCCGCTGCCCGGCCATTTCTGGTCGCATGTGCGCCGGGTGAATGACAGCCAGGGCAGTTCTCTACGTGTGGATGTTCGCCTGCTGGATGAAAACGAGGCGGTGCTGGCTGAAATATCGGGGCTGACCCTGATGAAAGCCCGCTTCGAAGGCGGACCCACAGACCTGGATGACAGCCTGTACCAGGTGACGTGGAAACCTGTGCAGATCCTCTCCGAAGCGCAGCCGCCCGTCCACTGGAGCGCGGAGATCGCGGAGCATCTGCAGCAGAAGCTGGCAGAGATCAGCCGCGATCCGCAGTACAGCGTCTACCAGCAGCAGGCTGTGCCGCGCCTGGATGAACTGTGCGCGGCCCATATCCAGAACGCCCTGCTCGACCTGGGCTGGGATCTGCAGCCCGGTGATCAATTTACGCTGGAGCAAGTAGGTGACCGGCTGCAGGCAGACAGCCGGCACCGTAAACTGCTCAACCGGCTGCTGGAGATCCTGTGCGAGGATGGCCTGCTGCTGCGCCATGATTCCACCTGGGAGGTACGTCTACCGCTGCAGCGCCAGGATGCATCCGCACTGGCCGAAGTCCTGGTTCACGAACACCCGGATAGTGAGCCGGAAGTCGTCCTGGTGCAGCGCTTCGGCGAGCATCTGGCCCAGGGCCTGCGCGGCGCGGCCAATCCGCTGGACCTGCTCTTCCCGGGCGGGTCACTGGAGGATGCCAGCCGGCTCTACCGCGACGCACCTTTCACACGCGGTTTCAATCTGCTGGCCGGTGAGGTGGTTCAGGCGCTGCTGAAATCCAACGGCAGCGGACGCTCCCCACGCATCCTGGAGATTGGCGCCGGGACAGGGGGGACAACGGAACATGTTCTGGCAGCCCTGGGCGACGCCCCTGTGGACTACACGTTCACAGACATCTCGCTCCTGTTCCTCAATCAGGCGCAGCGCAGGTTCAGGGGCCGCTCCGGGATGCAGTTCAAAAAGCTCGATATTGAAATATCCCCTCAGGAACAGGGATTTGCAGCAGGACAGTACGACCTGGTCCTGGCATCCAACGTACTGCATGCCACCCGTGATTTACGCACAACCCTGCGGCATGTACACGAGCTGCTGGCGCCGCAAGGGATGCTGGTGCTGGTGGAAGGCATTCAAAAACAGCGCTTCGCCGACCTGATCGTGGGACTGACAGAGGGGTGGTGGCTCTTCAGCGACCTGGACCTGCGCCCCGATTACCCGCTTATCTCCGCCCAACAGTGGGTGGATCTGCTCGCCAGTGAAGGTTTTTCTCAGCCGCTGGCACTCTCCGGTAAGCAGGTGCTGTCCAACCAGGCTGTGCTGGTAGCGCAGGCGCCCGGAGCACCTGTCGAACTGCCGGCCGGCCGCTGGCTGATCTTTGGCGACCATGCAGGCCTGGGAGAAGAGCTGCACCGGCAGATACAGAACCGGGCAGGCACCGCCGTACTGGCGCTGGCCGGAGAATCCTACCAGTCAATCGACGAAAATACGTACAGCATTGACCCCTGTGCAGCGGAGGACTTCGCCCGCCTGCTTCAGGAAGCGGCTTCCGGAGAACTCTCCGGAGTGGTGTATCTGTGGGGGCTGGATCACAGCGAGCCGTCCCTTTTCCAGGAAAGGGCGGCGGGCGGACTGCTGCACCTCACTCAGGCGCTGGCCCGCAGTGGACGGCAGCTGCCTCAGGGGCTGTGGCTGATCACGCCGGGAGTACATGCCATCCCCTCTGCTGGTGGCCGGCTGGGAGCAGCTCCCGATGCCGCCACCCTGTGGGGTCTGGGAAAAGTGATCTCTCAGGAGCACCCTGAGCTGAACCCTCGCCTGCTGGATCTGGATCCCGCCGCTCCTGTCGGCGATCAGGCGGCGAGCCTGGCTGCTGCCCTCCTGGGGAGCAGCAGCGAAGACCAGCTTGCCCTGCGCAGCGGGCACTGGTTTGCCCCTCGCCTGGAGAGGCTGCAGCGCGACAACAGCCCTGCGCAGCTGGAAAAAACACTGCCGGCAGCCTACCGGATCGCGCCTTCAGAACGCGGCGCGCTGGAGGAGCTGACCTTCGAGCCCCTGAACCGCAGCGCTCCCGGCCCTAGAGAAGTGGAGATCCAGGTGCAGGCCAGCGGGCTGGGCTTTCGCGATGTGCTCATCGCGCTGGACATGTACCCCGGTGAGCGCACCTTGGGCAGTGAATGCAGCGGCGTGATCAGCGCTGTCG
>Ga0134095_1000276_pt1 | contig 56020 bp, 44 predicted proteins | sample 6_2taG_FD_94449 | JGI IMG/M metagenome (GOLD analysis project Ga0134095, IMG submission 94449) | Switchgrass degrading microbial communities from high solid loading bioreactors in New Hampshire, USA - 6_20_20_110_A2 metaG | ecosystem: Engineered > Bioreactor > Semi-continuous > Anaerobic >... | reverse complement strand
GACCCTCGTTATGGCTGCGGTCAAGGTGGTCTTGCCGTGGTCGATATGTCCTATGGTTCCTATGTTCAAATGCGGTTTTACCCTTTCAAACTTAGACTTTGCCATGCTTGTCAGCCTCCCTTAAAAAATTTAATTTAGCTCAAATCTTAGATCTCAAGAGCAAGCGCCTAAGACGCTGACGCCATGAGCCTTTCGGCAACTTCGGCCGGTACTTCCTCGTAGTGGCTGAATTTCATAGTAAACGTAGCCCTACCGGAAGTCTTGTTCCTAAGCGCGCTTGCATACCCAAACATCTCCGCAAGCGGGACGTAAGCCTTTACGACCTTGGCTCCGGACCTGGTGGTCATGCCTTCAATTCTGCCCCTTCTCGAGGATAAGTCTCCCATAACATCCCCCAAATACTCCTCAGGGGTTACGACTTCAACCTCCATGATCGGCTCCATCAAGACGGGATTGGCCTTTCTCATCGCCTCCTTGAAGGCCATGGAGGCAGCTATCTTGAAGGCCATCTCGGAGCTGTCCACTTCATGAAAGCTTCCGTCAACCAGCGAGACCTTGACCCCGATCACAGGGAATCCCCCAACGACACCGCTGGTAAGGGCTTCCTCCACTCCTTTTTGGACGGCCGGTATAAATTCCTTTGGTATGACACCGCCCACGATCTTATCCTCGAACTCGTAGCCCGAGTGTCCGGGAAGCGGCTCTATCTCCAGCACGACATGACCGTACTGACCACGGCCGCCGGATTGACGTATGAACTTGCCCTCTCCCTTGGCGGGTTTATTTATGGCCTCGCGATAAGCCACCTGAGGCTTACCAACCCTTACGTCGACCCCGAACTCCCTTCTCAGCCTGTCGACGATGATCTCCAGATGCAGTTCTCCCATGCCGGAGATTATCGTCTGGCCGGTCTCGTGATCTATGGCAACCCTAAACGTCGGGTCTTCCTCCGAAAGGGCGGCCAGCCCCTTAGACAACTTCACCTGATCGGCCTTGCTCGCCGGCTCTATGGCCAAGGAGATGACGGGCTCAGGTATGTTCATGCCTTCAAGTACTATGGGCTCCTTTTCATCGCACAGCGTATCGCCCGTCCTGGTGCTCTTAAGACCCGGAATGGCCACTATGGTACCCGCAAAGGCAAAATCGATATCTTCCCGCTTATTGGCATGAACCCTCAAAATTCTGCCAACGCGTTCCTTGCGTCCGGTTGTGGCATTGAGCACAGACATACCCGTATGCAGCGTCCCGCAGTATATCCTCGTGTAAACGACCCGACCGACGTAAGGGTCAACTAAGATCTTAAAGGCCAAAGCCGTAAGCGGTCCGTCCACATCAGTATGACGCACAACCTCTTCTCCGTTTGCGGGATTAATGCCCTTGATGGGGGGGATATCGAGCGGAGACGGCAAGTAATCGATAACTGCGTCCAGCAACAGCTGAATGCCTTTATTTTTTAGGGCAGACCCGCAAAGTAGCGGAACCAGCTTTAAGTTTATGGTACCAAAACGCAGCGCCTCTTTGATCTTCTCGATAGAGACCTCCTTGCCATCAAGGTAAGCTTCCATGATTTCGTCATCCACCTCGGCCAAGGACTCTATGAGGCGCTCGCGCCATTTTTTTGCTTCATCGACGTAAGCCTGCGGAATTTCCTCAAGCTCCATTCGGGTACCAAGCTCATCTGCATATTCTATGGCCCTCATGTCGACGAGGTCAATTATGCCCTTAAAGGCTTCCTCACAACCCATGGGAAGCTGAATGGGCACCGGATTTGCACCCAAGCGCTCCTTTATCTGCGACATAACGTCGAAGAAGTTGGCACCCACTCTGTCCATCTTGTTCACAAACGCGATCCTCGGCACCTTGTACTTGTCGAGCTGACGCCATACCGTTTCGGACTGGGGCTCAACGCCTCCAACAGCACAGAATACTGCCACAGCTCCATCCAACACCCGCAGAGAACGTTCGACCTCCATGGTAAAATCCACGTGCCCGGGTGTATCAATCAGGTTGATCATATGGTCTTTCCAGTAGCACGTTGTAGCTGCCGACGATATGGTAATGCCGCGTTCCCGTTCCTGCTCCATGAAATCCATGGTAGCAGCACCTTCATGAACTTCACCTAGTTTGTGAATCTTTCCCGTATAAAACAATATTCGCTCCGAAGTCGTAGTCTTACCGGCATCTATATGAGCTGCTATGCCTATATTACGAATGCTTCGGATATCTATTCCACCATCACTCATGCCTTACAAATCACCACCTATGCAATGCAGCCTTACCAACGATAGTGAGCGAATGCCCTGTTGGCTTCGGCCATCTTGTGCGTATCTTCCCTTTTCTTGACTGCGGCACCTTCCCCTTTGTAGGCATCCACGAATTCCCTTGCCAAACGCTCGGTCATGGGAATGCCCTTGCGGGATCTGGCGCTATTTATGATCCATCGAATGGCCAAAGCCTGCGCACGATCCGGGGCCACCTCTACGGGAACTTGGTAAGTAGCTCCGCCTACGCGCCTGGGCCTGACCTCAATCAGGGGTTTGACGTTTTCCAAGGCTTTATCGAACACCTCATCGGGATTCACGTTAAGCCTCTTTGCAGCTTGCTCCAGAGCTTCATAGACGATCCGCTCGGCAATGCTCTTCTTGCCATCGTACATCACCGAATGGACGAACTTCGTTATTGCCTCGTTCTTGTACATCGGATCCGGACTGACCTTCCTTTTAGTCACATGCCCCTTTCGCGGCATGACATCAACCTCCTCGCTTACCCTTCTCTATTAAGACTTGGGCTTTCTTACGCCGTACTTGGATCTGCCCTGACGGCGATTCTCTACTCCACCGCAATCGAGCGCTCCGCGTATGATATGATAACGAACACCGGGCAAGTCCTTAACACGTCCGCCTCGAACCAGCACGACCGAGTGCTCCTGCAGGTTGTGCCCAATCCCCGGAATATAGGCAGTAACCTCTATTCCGTTCGTCAACCTCACACGGGCCACCTTCCTCAAAGCGGAGTTAGGCTTCTTCGGGGTAACGGTATACACCCTTGTGCAAACTCCTCTTTTTTGAGGATTCCCCTGCAACGCAGGAGCCCCGGAACGTTTTTTCTTCTCTTCACGCCCTTGGCGTATCAACTGATTTATAGTAGCCACAAAAGTCCCCCCTTCAATTTTTTAGGCTTCCTTTGCCTGCTTGTATTTCAACAAGCCCGCAACAGCTGCAGGTCTTTCGATGACACATGCCCTACCCAAGACCTTGGAGCTATCGACCCATTCCACCGGTATTTTTTTAGCCTCTGCTTCATTCAAGACGGGCTCGACAATTTTACTATCGGCGTCGCGAGCAATAAATACTTTTTTGACCTCTGATCTCAGTATTTTGCGAAGAACGCTCTTGGCTCCTACGACGCGATCGCCTTCAATAAGCTCCTGTAAGGGCACAACAAACCACCTTCTTGTGACATAAGCACCGAGGAATGATATCAACGCCGGCGCTTTATGTCAAGTAGACTTCGATGGGGCCTGCTAGCAGGGCAGGCCCCATAAAATAATTATATCGCAATTTACCTGGAACGTTCAGCGGGAACAGGTACGCGAGCGACCTCTTCTTCGACCTCCACCACGTCAAAGTTCCTATTCGGAGTGGCTCCTGTACCAGCCGGGATCAGATGACCTATTATTACGTTTTCCTTCAGACCCTTGAGGTAATCTATTTCGCCCCTTACAGCAGCAGAGGCGAGTGCTTGGGCCGTCTGCTGGAAGGATGCTGCAGACAGGAAGCTGTCCGTCGCCAAAGCCGCTTTGGTGATGCCGAGCAACACCGGCTTCCATATGGGCTCCTGACGAAGCTTTCGAACGAAGGTCACCCTTTGTATCAGCTTCTCCACTTGAGAAAGGGCAAGTATCGGCCTCACCGCTATCTTGGTCGGTTCAAGCTCTATGAGGCGCTCAAGCACTTGCTGGTTTATCTCGGCACCTGCGGGGATGACGACGTTTCCAAGGCGATCCATTACAGGTTCCAGTAAGACCTTGCCGTAAATTCTTTCAGTCATCACGCTGTGTAATATCTTTTGCCTGGAATAGATCTCCCCGTCGGCCTCGATGGCAGTTATCTTGCCTTCAATTATCCCCCTTACGATACCGCCGTCTACGATGGGAGGAATATTCTCAAGCTCATTGCCATTTGAATCAATTGCCCTACTTAAAGGTCGACCCCAAATCTTGCTGATGAGATATTCTTGGATGACGTCGGGCAAATCGATGGTCTCGGGAGCCTTCCATACCTTAATCTCCCTTACGGATTTTTCTTTCAGCTTTAAAGCTATGTCCTTTGTCAAAAGACCGTCCTTGCGGGCTATAACCTGCCCATCGCAAACTACATCTTCTGCCAGGTAGGTAACATCGCAAAGGGTAAGCAGCTTATCCGTATCCATGACCTGCAGCGGCCTGCGTAAATCCTGAGTTACCAGCGCAAGTTGCTTGATGCTCAAGGGTAAGCCTGCCTCAATGCGTACACCGTTGCTTCCCTCGTAGGGCTCAACCAGCTCCAAGCCATCGAGCTCCCGCCTAAAGAGCGACTCTCCGACTATAACGCGAACCTGCTCTCCCTGGTCTTCGACTATGAGTTCGGAAAGCATCGTGCCCGGCTGAAGGAGGATCTTTATGGCCTGCTCGTCCAGGACTTCTCCCTTATATTGCATGGCCTGTTCCAGCGAGCCCTTGCCTATCACGTCCTTTAGGATCTTACCCTTGAGTAAGGCGACAGAATCGTCCATGCATCGCTTATTATGCCTTCGTATCTCCTCGATCTCCTTTTCCAGCTCGTCCAGCCATACTATTTCACCTACCACGTAAGAGGTATCCCCTTCGTCGGCTATACGAACCTTGTTGACAGGAGCGACTTTGCGCAGAATTACCTCGATGTGCTTGTTGTTTATGGAAACGCCCTGAGATTTATAGACTTCCTGGATCCCGTCGACAAGGTATCTTTGAACGGCCTCTATGCCCTTGACATCGAGCAACTGCTGAGGATCAACGTAGCCTTCCGTCAAGACCTGCCCCTTTGTCACCACATCTCCCTCTTCTACCAGAAGCAGTTGGGCGGATGGTACGTTGAACGTCACCTTCTCGTCGGCGTTTTCGCTAGACTGTATAACTATCTTCCTCTTGCCTTCCATCTCGCGAATCTCGACTACCGTGCCGTCAATCTCGGAAAGAAGGGCTGTCTTTTTGGGCTTTCTGACCTCAAAAAGCTGTTCGACGCGAGGAAGACCCTGCGTGATGTCCTCTCCGGTTATCCTGACACCGCCGGTATGAAACGTCCTCATCGTAAGCTGCGTTCCCGGTTCTCCTATCGATTGGGCAGCAACGACGCCCACTGCCTCGCCTATGGACACCGGCTTTCTCGAGGAAAGATCCAAACCGTAGCACTTTTGGCATACTCCGTTCCGCAAGGCACAGGTCATGGGGCTTCTCACCCATAGGCCTTCGACGCCGGCAGCCTCTATGGCATCGGCTTTTTCCTGATCTATGATCTCTCCTGCCCTTACGATAATCGTCCCATCTGCAGGGTGGCGTATGTCCTCCAGGGCCGTCCTTCCGTAAATCCTTTCGCTTAAGGAAATGACGACCTTACCGTCTTGGAGGAGCGGAGTCATGAATACTCCCTTATCGGTACCGCAATCTTCATCGATAACAATCAAATCTTGCGATACATCGACAAGACGCCTCGTCAAATAACCTGACTTGGCAGTCCTCAAAGACGTATCGGCAAGCCCTTTCCTGGCTCCGTGAGTCGAAATGAAGTATTCCAACATGTTCAGACCTTCCCTGAAGTTGGAAATGATCGGGTAATCTATGACTTTGCCCGAAGGATCGGCCATGACTCCTCGGATGCCGGCCATCTGCGAGACCTGGCTCTTGCTACCGCGGGCCCCGGAATCGACCATCATCCTCAAGGGATTAAACTCGTCCATATGTTCCAATATGCAGTCGGCGATCTTCGAGGCTGCCTCTGTCCAAAGCAACTCCGTCTGCCTCAGATATTCGTCCTCTGTTAGAATACCCATGCCGTATTGGGCGTTGAGCTCGCTCTCCTTTTCGAGGACCTCCCTAACTATCTCCTCCTTTTCCGGAGGAATGACCACTGAGTCTATATTTAGGGAAATACCGCTTTTCGTAAACCACTTGTATCCCAATAGCTTGATATCGTCGAGCATCTTGACCAGATCTTCGTGTTCAATCTTGTCAAAGGCCATGTCAAGCAAGCTCCCCAGGTCCTTTTTGGCGATCTGCCTGTTGATGTACCTGAGGGAGGGATGCAGAACGCTGTTGAACAAGGCTCTGCCGGGAGAAGTCTCTATAAACTCTCCGTTCCAGCGCATTTTTATCTTAGCGTTGGGGTGAACGACTCCGTGGTCAAGTGCTATGAGCGCATCTTCTATGTCCCTAAAGAACATGCCCTCTCCCTTACGTCCATCGGCCATTGCAGTTAGGTAATATATGCCAAGTACGACATCCTGAGTGGGCGTCACTATAGGACGTCCGTACGCGGGCGACAACAAGTTATGACCCGCAAGCATCAGTACCCTTGACTCCGCTTGAGCCTCCAGCGACAGCGGAACGTGTACGGCCATCTGGTCTCCGTCGAAGTCTGCATTAAAGGCTGTGCACACCAGAGGGTGCAGCCTGATGGCCTTTCCCTCCATCAGGAGTGGCTCGAAGGCCTGAATACCCAGACGGTGGAGGGTCGGTGCCCTGTTCAGCATCACGGGGTGATCCTTTATGATCTCCTCCAGAGCCTCCCAAACCTCGTCTCTTCTACGCTCTATTACGCGCTTTGCCCCCTTAACGTTGGAAGCTATGCCCTTTTCGATCAATTTATGCATGACGAAGGGCCTAAATAATTCCAGCGCCATTTCCTTAGGCAAACCGCATTGATAAAGCTTTAGCTCCGGTCCTATGACTATGACGGACCTTCCCGAATAGTCCACGCGTTTGCCGAGCAGGTTCTGGCGGAAACGCCCCTTCTTTCCCCTAAGCAGATCGGTCAGGCTCTTAAGAGGACGGTTTCCTGCGCCAAGCACGGCCTTGCCAACCCTGCCGTTATCTATGAGGGCGTCAACTGCTTCCTGGAGCATCCTCTTTTCGTTTCTGATTATCATCTCAGGCGCGTTCAGCTCCTGCAGCTTCTTCAGACGATTGTTCCTGTTGATGACACGCCTGTAGAGGTCGTTTAAGTCGGACGTGGCAAACCTTCCACCGTCAAGCTGGACCATTGGCCGCAAATCAGGCGGAATGACAGGCAGGACGGTCAAGATCATCCATTCCGGTTTGCTGTCTCCCTTTCTGAAATCCTCAACGACCTGCAGGCGCTTTATAAGTTTTCGCTTCTTTTGGCCGGTAGAGTTGGCTATCTCCTCGCGAAGCAAGACGGCAAGTTCGTCTATGTCTATGCGCCTTAGCAGTTCAAGCAGGCTCTCGGCCCCAATTCCGGCCATAAAGTCCTTGTCGTAGGCACGACATAGTCTCTGTTCCCTCTCCACAATTATGTCGCACTGTTCAAAGGGAGAATTGCTGCCCTCGATGACTATGTACGACGGATCCTCGATGGCTATGGTCTCCTGCTGAGAGTTGAACCTGCCGGGGTAGTTCTTCATATAAAGCTGCAGCTCCGAGGCAGACACCACGTCATCCTTCGAGAAGGGGAGGTGAACGGCAGCCATTACCATGAAGGCTTCCTGATTCTTGATGGCAGTCCTCTCAAAATCAAATTTTGTACCCTGCTTCTTTAGTTTCTCTATATCGCTCTGGCTGACTATATCTCCGGCCTTAAACTGAGCGCCTTCCTCTATCTCCGTTATCGTGTAGGCAGGCTCCACCTTGAAGAGGTCGTCGCCGTATTCCGTGCGATAGCGGGAGACCTGTTGAGCGGAAAGGACGTCGCCTTCTTTTATGGGTAAATCGTCGACGCTAGTGATGCGATAGGCCTCTTCGGCTTTGAACTTGGGATCGTAATGTCTGTGGATGCGCTCCTCGCATGCTGGAATTAGGTCTCCTTTTTTGACAAGGTCGGGCCTTTTGCCTTCCATCACGACCTTATACAGCAGCTCCCTCCGCCTGAGGGGAGCAAAGTAGACTACCCTTTCTAAGTCCTTTGAAGTGGTCCCCAGAAATAAACTTAACCTGCTGGGAATTCCGCGCAGGTACCATATATGGACGACGGGGCAGGCAAGTTCGATATGCCCCATCCGTTCGCGCCTTACCTTGCTGTCGGTCACTTCCACACCGCAACGATCGCACACTATGCCCTTGAACTTAGGGCCGTTGCGCTTGTATTTTCCGCAGGCACACTCGTAGCTCCTCACGGGACCGAATATGCGCTCACAAAAAAGACCGTCCTTTTCTGGCCTAAGGGTCCTGTAGTTTATCGTCTCCGGCCGCTTTACCTCGCCGCTTGACAACTCCCTTATCCTCTCCGGACTTGCAAGTCGGATTCGAACGCCGACGATCTCGCGTTTATCCATTTACGCATCATCCCCCTCAGGGTCTATTTCATCTTCCATGTCGTCATCAGGATCTCCAAAGATCCTTGCCTCCAAACCAACTGCTGCTTCTTCCTTCTCCTTTACCACGGGCTCCTTTTTATCAAGCTTCTTCTCGGGGTGCTCCTCTTCCTCGACGTCCCCTATGCTCTCGTCGTCATACAAGACCTGTACGTCTAATGCTAACCCCTGAAGCTCCTTGATCAGCACCCGGAAGCTCTCCGGCACGCCTGGATTTCCTATGTTCTGGCCTTTGACAATGCTCTCAAAGGTCTTAAGCCTACCCTGCACATCGTCCGACTTAATGGTGAGCATTTCCTGCAGTATATGAGCTGCACCGTACCCCTCCAATGCCCAGACTTCCATCTCACCGAAGCGCTGGCCGCCGAACTGGGACTTTCCTCCCAAGGGCTGCTGCGTTATCAAGCTGTAAGGTCCTACGGAACGGGCATGAATCTTGTCGTCCACCAAATGGATCAGCTTGAGCATGTACATGTAACCGACCGTAACCTTGCTCTCAAATGGCTCTCCGGTCCTGCCGTCGTAAAGGACGATGCTTCCGTCCCTCGTCAAATCGGGGAATTTACGATCGCGTATCTCCTCCATGTGCTTGAAGATCTCGTTAACGGAGGCTCCTTCAAATACGGGAGTAGCTACGCTCCATCCGTTATGATAGGCCACAAAGCCAAGGACCGTCTCCAAGACCTGCCCCAAATTCATTCGGCTGGGCACCCCCAGGGGATTTAAGACTACGTCGACGGGTGTGCCGTCGGGCAGATAGGGCATGTCTTCCACCGGCAATATGCGGGATACAACTCCCTTGTTCCCGTGACGTCCGGCCATCTTGTCCCCTACCGTTATCTTCCTAAGCTGAGCAAGGAAGACCTTGACGACTTCATTCACTCCCGGGGGAAGCTCGTCGCCGTACTCGTCCCTGGAAAGCCTCTTGACGGCAACGACTTTGCCGCCTTCTCCGTGGGGTACCCTTAGCGAGGTATCCCTTACCTCTCTGGCCTTTTCTCCAAAAATGGCCCTGAGCAGCTTTTCCTCTGGGGTTTGGTCGGTCTCGCCCTTGGGGGTCACCTTTCCAACCAATATATCTCCCGCCCTTACCTCAGCTCCTATGCGCACTATCCCTCTTTCGTCAAGGTTTTTAAGCTGATCCTCGCCGACGTTGGGGATGTCCCTTGTAATTTCCTCAGGGCCAAGCTTAGTATCGCGCGCGTCTATCTCGTATTCCTCTATGTGAATGGACGTATAGACGTCCTCTTTTACCAGTCTCTCGCTCAATAATATGGCGTCTTCAAAGTTGTAGCCTTCCCATCCCATGAAGGCCACCAATACATTTCTTCCGAGGGCAAGCTCGCCCTGGTCAACCGCCTGGCCGTCAGCCAGGAAATCGCCGGCTTTGACCACTTCTCCTTTTTTGACTATTGGGCGCTGATGTATGACGGTGCCCTGGTTGGACCTCCTGAACTTTATCAAGGTATATTTGTCTACCTGGCCGCCATCTGTCGTAACTTCTATCCTGTTGGCATCCACATACGTGACCGTTCCTGCTCTCTTGGCCAGTATGCAGGCTCCGGAATCCCTGGCCACCTTTTCTTCCATGCCGGTGCCGACAAGCGGTGCTTCACTCTGCATCAAAGGAACGGCCTGTCGCTGCATGTTCGAGCCCATGAGAGCCCTGTTGGCGTCGTCGTGCTCGAGAAATGGAATGAGCGCTGCCGAGACCGATACGATCTGCTTTGGCGTCACGTCGGCGTAATTGACCTGATCGGGGGACACTATGACTATTGAACCGCGGTGCCTTACGTGCACCTCTTCCTGGTTGATTCGGCCCTCTTCATCCACGGGTATGTTGGCCCTGGCCACGTAGGCCTCGTCTTCCTCGTCAGCCGACAAATACACTACCTCGTCCGTCACGTACCTGTCTCTGACTATTCTTTTGGGAGACATCAAAAAGCCGTACTCGTTGACCTTGGCGTAATTGGCCAAAGACGTCACCAATCCGATGTTCGGACCCTCCGGCGTCTCTATAGGACAAATCCTTCCATAGTGAGAGGGGTGCACGTCACGTGCCTCGAAACCTGCTCTCTCTCTCGTCAAGCCGCCAGGCCCCATGGCAGACAGCCTTCGCCTGTGGGTGACGTCCGCCAGCGGGTTTGTTTGGTCCATGAACTGAGACAGTTGGCTTGAACCGAAGAACTCCCTAATGGCTGCCGATATTGGTCGAATATTTATCAGATCATGAGCAGTGGCAGTCGACAGATCCGGTATCGTCGTCATCCTGTCTTTGGCTATGCGCTCCATTCTGAGCAAGCCTATGCGAATCTGATTTTGCAAAAGTTCGCCAACGGAACGAACGCGCCTGTTGGCCAAATGGTCTATGTCATCCTCGCGCTCCGTACCGTCACGCAGGTTAAGTATGCCCTTGACTATGGCTATCAAGTCCTCAAGCGTGAGCAATCTGACCTCTTCGGATATGTCAAGCCCCAGCCTTCTGTTCAGCTTATATCTGCCCACGCGGCCAAGGTTGTAGCGCCGGGTGTCAAAAAATATGGAATAAACGTAGTCCTTCGCGTTCTCCACCCTCAACGGTTCATTGGGGCGCATGCGCTTGAAGATCTCAAGCATGGCCTCTTCGGGGGAGTTGCTTCCGTCGCGCTCCAGGGTGGCGGGAAAGATGGGATCTACGTTCCAAAGCTTTACCCTGGTCATACCTCTGTCCCACAGCGTCTCGACATGCTCCTTGGTAAGGCGATCGTTTTTGGAAATTATCACGTGACCTGCGCTGTCTATGATATCCTCGGCCAGCAATCGCCCCCTGACGTCCTGTTCGACTATATCTGCCTCCTCCTCGACTCCGCCGAAGGCTTTGATAAGCTCCGTGTTATCCTTGAGGCCAAAGGCCTTTAGAAGGACGGTAGCCGGTAATTTTCGCCTGTTGTCGATGTTGACTGATAAGACATCACCCGAAGTGAGGTCAAACTCAAGCCAAGCACCCCTGTCGGGGATGATCTTTGCCTTGTAGACCTCCTGCCCGGGAGCACCCGACTCGATGCTGAAATACACGCCGGCGGAACGGGCTAACTGGTTTACTACCACCCTTTCCGTTCCGTTGATTATGAAGCTTCCCCTGTCGGTCATGACGGGAAAGTCTCCCAGGAATATCTCTTCTTCTTTTATTTCGCCCGTGTTTCGATTCACAAGCCGTACAGTAGCACGAAGAGGCATTGACCAGGTCAAATCCTTCTGCCTGGCCTCCTCCTCAGTCAAGGTCGGAGGATCAATGTAATACCGTACGAACTCTATCACGAAGGATCCGTCGTAACTTTCTATAGGAAAGATCTCCTCGAGCAACTCCTGAAGTCCCTGAGACTTTCTCTGATCAGGATGCTCGTCGGGCTGCAAAAACCACTTGTAGGACTCATGTTGAAGTTCAACTAAGTATGGAAGGGCAATCAATTCCTTCGAAGGACCAAAAGTCAACCTTTCGCGTTTTCTCCCCATTTTCACAAATCCTGGCATGGGAGCAACGACCTCCCTATTCTATGTTTTTGATGGGTAAAAGGGAACAACCGTTCATAATGCGAGCGACCATGATAACAAATGCTGATGACTCTGTCAATATCACAGGACAACCTTTTCCATAAGTTGGGGTGTTATGGATGTATTTATTTCTGACGGGATATGGCTTTAATTCAAAAAATGGTGGGCAGGGGGGGATTTGAACCCCCACAGGCGCTAAGCCCACTGGCTCCTGAGGCCAGCGCGTCTACCTTTCCGCCACCTGCCCTCGCCTATATGCCAAACGGCAATTAATTTTACAATACTTTATGGCTTCTCGTCAAATTCCGCTAAAGAGGCCCTGTATAGGCGATCCCTTATGGCCAACCCCATGCCTCTTTTTTCCGGATAATCGGCTACTATCGCTTCTACTCCCCTCTTTTCAAGGTATCTCAAGCCCATAAACAATCCGCGGGCGTAATTTTCCAGCGAATCAAACAGGATAGCATCACCGTCCAAATCGACCGGCGGCCTTCTGATGCCCATGTAGCCAACCCTTTTGCCATCGACGTCGGGCCAATCCTCCTCAGCCTTCCATAACAAAACTTTACATTTGGGGGCGTAGTGCCTATAACGCGTGCCCGGGGATCTCTTCTTCAAGGTTGCCCCCCTTTCTCGGCTCAAGTCCTCCGGGAGAAGTACGGTCTCGCCGAAATTCTCCAGGGCTTCTACGGGAAGGCCTCCGGGCCTTAAAAGCACCGCCAGGTCTTCCGTGATATCTATAACTGTCGATTCCACGCCCACATCGGTCGGGCCACCGTCGAGTATGACCTCTACCTTATCGCCAAGGTCCTCGTAAACGGCATCCGCGTCAGTCGGGCTGGGCCTTCCGCTCGTGTTTGCGCTTGGAGCTGCTATGGGAACACCTGAAGTTTCTATCAAAGCCAGTGCGACAGGATGCGAAGGCATCCGTACGGCTACGGTGTCAAGCCCGCCGCGCGTGACCTTGGGGACGACATCTTTTGCCCTCATCACCAGCGTAAGCGGCCCGGGCCAAAAGGCTTCCATAAGCCTTAAGGCCCTATCGTCACAGTAAGCAATTTCCCAAGCCGTTTCCGTGGTAGCCACATGCACTATGAGGGGGTTGTCCTGAGGTCTTCCCTTGGCAAGAAATATCCTTTTTACGGCCCCTTCGTCTAAGGCATTGGCACCCAAGCCATAAACGGTCTCGGTAGGAAAGGCCACCAAATGGCCTTTCCTAATCTCCTTCGCAGCCTGATCTATAATTTTCTCGTCGGGATTCCATCTGTCCAGCTTATACACGACTGCCTTCTTCAATCGGTTTCATCTCCAAAGACCTTCCGGCAGTATTCCAACAGTTGAGGAAGGCTGCCATCCATTATCGCCCTTCTTGCCTTGCGGGCAAGCTCCAGCATGAAATGAAGGTTATGCCACGTACACAGCCTCGAGGCCAAGATCTCGCCTGCCTTATGCAGGTGGCGAATGTAGGCCCGGCTGAAATTCTTGCAGACGTAGCAATTACACTTCGGATCCAGCGGTGAAAAATCGTCTTTAAGTTCTCTCCTTCGGACGTTTAACATTCCCCTTGAAGTCAACACCGACCCGTTTCTGGCGTTTCTGGTCGGCAGCACGCAGTCGAACATATCGATGCCCAGAGCAATAGCTTCGACCATATCGAGAGGATGGCCGACACCCATGAGGTAGCGCGGCTTGTTTCTGGGAAGCAGCTGGTCCATCAGATCCAGTACGTCATACATCATCCTTTTTGGTTCCCCCACAGCCAAGCCGCCTATGCCGTAACCAGGAAAGTCCATATCGACCAAGGCCTCGCTGCAAAGCCTGCGAAGTTCCGGATATACCGATCCTTGAATTATGCCAAACAATGCCTGATCGGGTCTTGAATGGGACTTCTTGCACAGCCTTGCCCACTTTATCGTCCTAAGTGTGGCCTCTCTGGCATCGCCTTCGCTTATCGGATAGGAAGTGCATTCGTCGAAGCACATGGCAATGTCGCTTCCCAATGATTCCTCTATGGACATGACTGAGGCAGGAGTGAGGAAGTGTCTGCTTCCGTCCAAATGGGACTGAAACTCCACTCCATCGTCGCTTACGTTTCTAAGCGACGCCAGGGAAAAGACCTGAAAACCTCCGCTATCCGTAAGTATGGCCCTGTCCCACCCCATGAAGCTGTGCAGGCCTCCAGCCTTCTCGATGAGGTCGACCCCGGGGCGTAAATACAGATGATATGCATTGGACAAAATTACGCGAGCTCCCAGCATCTCAAGCTCAAAAGGCGCCATTGCCTTAACGGTGGCCTGCGTCCCCACCGGCATAAAGCAGGGTGTCTCTATGATGCCGTGCGGTGTTGATAGTTTGGCAACCCTTGCCCTCGTGTGGGGGCATTCGGCTATAACTTCGAAGTTAAAGAAGTCTTTCATATTACATTACCTACCATCCCAAAAGTTTTACGGAATTTTCCCATACCGCATCTGCAAATTCATCCAAGGGCATACCGCGCAGCGACGCAATAGTTTCATAGACGTAGATTACGTTGGCCGGCTCGTTGGTCTTCCCTCTAGCATGCTCCGGGGAAAGATAGGGAGAGTCGGTCTCACACAAGATCCTATCGAGCGGAATGCTTGCCGCCACCTTCCTCAAGGCCTCGTTTTTCCTGTAGGTAACGGTGCAGGCGAAGGATATGTAGAACCCCATATCGATGGCCTCCATGGCCTGCCTTTCGCTTCCCTGAAAACAGTGCATGATTCCGCCTGCCTTGCCCAAACCTTCGGATTTTAATATGGCCAAGGCGTCATCGTAAGCATCCCTAATATGGCATATCAAGGGTTTTCCGATCTTCTTGGCCCATCTTATATGTTTTAAAAATACATGGCGCTGCACGTCTTTGGGAGAAAGGTTTCTGTAGTAATCCAGGCCCGTCTCGCCTATGGCGACGACGCGCTCGTTTTCGCCCAAAGACAGCAACTCCTCAGGTATTTCGCCTTCCACCTCTTTTGCGTCGTGGGGATGAACGCCTGCGGCTGCGAAACACTCTATCGCGTCTATCTTACTTGCCAATGACAACGCTTCAAAGCTTGAGACCTCGTCAAAGCCCACCAGCAGCATCCGCTTTAAGTTCTTGCTTGTCGCCCTCGCAAGCACTTCGTTTAAGTGCGATTTCAGTTCGGGCATAAATACATGACAATGGGTATCTACCAAAGGCACGACTTGCTCGTCTCCTAGCGAAAGCACGTCAATGCACTCGGCTGCCCAAAGGTATATCGTCGTTATCGACGGTAAGGAGCGCAAGCTTGGAACCGTCAGGAGATTCTGCCGCCAAAAGCATGCCGTTGCTAACGACGCCGCGCAGCTTTGCCGGCTTCAGGTTACATATCACGATGATCTTTTTGCCAATCAAATCCTGAGGGCTGTAATATTCCTTGATCCCCGACACGATAACCCTGCGCTCGTATCCCAAATCAAGCGTAAGCTTATAAAGCTTGTCGGCTCCGGGAATGGCGTCCACGGATATGACCTTTGCCACCCTTAGCTCTATTTTTTTAAAGTCGTCAATGGAAACTTCTTCCTCGTGGTCGCCCGGGTCCGGCTGCAGGCTCTTTTTGGACTCCCTTTCTTCCTTTTCGGCAGCCCATTTTTTAAGGTCGATCCTTGGGAAAAGGGAGCCTTTTCTGTTTACCGCCGTGCCGGCCGGAAAGGGCATATCCAGGGATTTGAAGCTGCCGAGATCGAGGACTGATTTCAAGCCCAGTTGTTCCCATATTTCCTCGGCCTTTCGGGGTATAAAGGGAGCGACGAAAAGGGCGATATTTTTTAAGGACTCGCACAAATTGTACAGTACGTTGCTTAGGCGGCTTTTATTGCCCTCCTCGCCCAACTTCCAGGGCATGGTGACATCTATGTATTTATTTGCCTTGCTTATGTAGTTCCATATCTCCTTTAGGGCCTCATCGTAGGCAAAGCGAGACATCAGCTCGTCAATGCGGCCAAACACCTCCCTTGCCGAGGTCGGACCGATATCGCTGTCTTCCTCAAGCGGCTCTGATTGCGGCTTCGGCACAACTCCCTCAAAATACTTTACGACCATCTGAAGCGTCCTGGACAATAAATTTCCCAAGTCGTTCGCCAGGTCGGAGTTGATCCTCTGCACCAATGCCTTTTCGGAAAAATCTCCGTCAAGGCCAAAGGGAACTTCCCTGAGCAGGAAGTATCGAAAGGGATCTACGCCGTATAGGTCTACAATCTCGAAGGGATCGACCACGTTGCCCCTGGACTTTGACATCTTTTCCCCTTCGACGGTCCACCATCCGTGGGCAAACACTTGCTTTGGGGGATTCAGGCCAAGAGCAAGAAGCATTGCCGGCCACACCACGCTGTGAAAACGAAGTATGTCCTTGCCCACCAGGTGGTGTACCACCGCCCAATACTTCTTCCACCTTGCTTCATCCTTGGGATAGCCGCACACGGTAAGGTAGTTTATGAGGGCATCGAACCACACGTAGATGACATGTGCGCTGTCTCCCGGCACGGGTATGCCCCATTTCAATGTGGTCCTGGATACCGACTGATCCTTAAGGCCCATCTTTATGAAGCTCACTATTTCGTTGTAACGGGATTCGGGAAGTATGGCAGTCGGATTTTTCTCGTAGAACTCGAGCAAGGGTTGAGCATACTTTGACATGCGAAAGAAATAGCTCTCCTCAGTCATCTTCTCAAGGGGCCTCTTGCAGTCAGGACAGGTCTTGTCCTCCCCCATCTGGCTTTCCGGCACGTAGGTCTCGCAAGGCACACAATACCAGCCTTCGTAGGTTCCCTTGTATATATCGCCCTGGTCCATGAGCTTTTTGAAAATGTACTGCACGACCTCCACATGTCTGGGTTCGGTGGTCCTTACGAAATCGTCGTAGAGTATATCTAGCTTATCCCAAAGGTTTTTGAAGTTTTGCACGGTCCTGTCGGCCAGCTGCTGTGGTGTTATGCCCTCCTTTTGGGCTGCTTGTTGAACTTTCTGGCCGTGTTCATCAGTGCCGGTCGCAAAAAGGACGTCGACTCCGCTCATCCTCTTGTATCTGGCCATAACATCGGCAGCCACTGTGGTGTAGGCATGCCCAATATGGGGAACATCATTAACGTAATAAATTGGAGTGGTGATGTAAAAACAGCTCTCACGACTCATCTTTTCCTTCCTCCATTCGTTCTAAATCTAGCACAAACTTCCTGACGCGATTTTTCTCTATACCATAGCTTTCGGACAGCATTTTTGCAACATCCTTTACGGACATGCCCTGCCCTCGAAGGCAGGTTGCCTCTGCCTTCCAGGATTCGTCCTCCTTTGGCAGGGCAACGTCACCTTTCACCACGAGCACCAGCTCGCCCTTCAGCCCCCGGGCGCTTTCCAGTAGTTCAGATATGAACCCCCTCCTGCATTCCTGATGAAGCTTGGATATTTCCCTGACAAGCGCGGCCTGCCTGTCGCCCCAGATATCCAGTATGTCGCGCAGATCGCGCAAGACCTTATGGGGCGCTACGTAAAACAAACACGTAAAGGGCAAACCCCCGGTTGATGCCAAAAATTCCCTGCGCGCACTTCCGTCGTCGGGCAAAAAGCCTAAAAAACAAAACCGCTCCGTCGGCAATCCGGACATCACCAGCGCCGGCAGAATGGCAGAGGGCCCCGGGAGCACGTCTATCTCGAAACCGGCCTTTATGGCTTCAGTCACCACTATGTAACCGGGGTCGGATATGCATGGCATGCCGGCATCGGAAACAAGAGCGATGTTAAGCCCTCGAGCAAGCATGTCAAGGACTTCCTTTACACGAGCCCTTTCATTATGTTCGTGGTAAGACATCAACTTGACCTTGATATCGTAGTAGTTAAGGAGTTTAAGAGCACGTCTTGTGTCCTCGCAGAGCAGCAAATCGGCGCTTTTTAGCACTTCCAAGGCCCTGAGCGTGATGTCCTTGAGATTGCCAATGGGCGTAGGCACCACGGAAAGGGGCATCACCTATCACCTATCTCGTAGGCGGAAATGAGCTCAGGAGTGTAGCTTCCAGATTCGTCGCATATGCACAAAGGCGGCTCGACCTTAACTCCCTTGCCCGCATTTCGCCTTGCTTCCGCCAAAATTACAGAGGCCTCAGCCTTGGGCTTCGGGTAAACGACCTTGAGCCTTTTGAGAGGCATGCGGTTTTTCTCAAGTAAACAGCAAAGCTCGGACAAACGACTGGCCTTCAATACCATGTAAAGTTTTCCTCTGTCCTTCAAGAGATAAAATGAAGCTCTTACAACATCCTCAAGCGTACAGGCAATCCCCTGTCTTGAAATGGCGACGTTTCGCTTTGGGCTTACCCTGCTTTCTGCGATCTCGTTGTACGGCGGGTTTACCACGACGACATCAAAGGACTGCGTCGGCCAAAGGGCCGATATATTCTTTATGTCTCCCACCTCAAAGGTCACCCGGGCAGACAATCCGTTTATCTCAGCGTTTTCCCTGGCCATACCGATAAGCTCTTCCTGTATGTCGATGGCCGTTATCGAGGCGACATTAGGCCATCTTTTGGCCAAGATGAGAGATATTCCTCCGCTTGCTGTGCCAAGCTCCATGACGCGGTCGCTTTGCTTTAACCTTACGAACCACGAAAGAAGCACGGTGTCCACCGAAACGCGAGGACCGTATAGGGGCTGGCGCATCTTGAGTTTCCCATAAAGTATGTCGTCAAAGGTCGTTTCCATAAAAGACATCATTCCCATTCGGAAAGTTTTACGCTTATGACCTTAGACAATCCCGGTTCTTCCAAGGTCACGCCATACATTATATCCGCCCTCTCCATAGTGGGCCGTCTGTGCGTGATGGCGACGATCTGAATGTCATGCGAATATTCTTCCACCAGATCGGCAAATCGCTTTAAGTTAGCCTCATCCAAAGAGGCATCGACCTCGTCAAGTATGGCCAGAGGAACCGAGGCCTCTTCCATGGTCGAAAAGAGGTAAGCAATTGCCGTAAGGGACCTCTCTCCCCCTGAAAGCTGAGCCAGGCTTTGAGGGCGCTTCCCCGGGGGCCTGGCCGATATCTCGACACCCGAGTTCCACAGGTCCAATTCGTCGCTCATGAAAAGGTGTGCCTCCCCACCTCCAAAGAGCTTAACGAAGATGGCATTGAAGCGCACGTTTATGGCCTTCAGGGCTTCTTGAAACAATATGCCCGCCTGCTTGTCCGTATCCTTTATCATGACCTCAAGTTTTCCTTTGGCCTCTTTAACGTCTTCGTACTGTTCTGAAAGATAGTGAATACGCGATGTCAAAGAAGCATCTTCTGACAAGACACCGCTGTCTATGTCATAAAATTGCAAAAGCTCCTGATGAAGCCTCCTTTGCCTTGCCTTGAGCTTTTCAATCTCGCCGTGATCTAAAAACGGCACACAGGCGTCATTTAGACCGTTTTCTTCAAGCTTGGATTTTTGGCTGTAAAGCTCACTGAGCCTGTCTTCGAGGGAAGAAATCTCCGTCCGGGTGCCTTTTAGTCTGCTTTTTGCCCTCTCAAGCTTAACGGATACCCTGTGAAGCCGGGATTCTATCCTTTCTTTATCACTTTGAATCTTGGCGAGGACTTGCGCAAGGTCCTTGTGTTCGCGCCAAAGATGACGATACGTGAGGGCCATCTCGCTTATTTTGGCGCTGCATTCAAGTATCAGGCCTTCTGCCCTTTCTGCTTCCCTTTGCCTTAAAGTAAGGCTATCTTTAGCGGAGCCGATATCGTCTTGAACCTTTTTCAAGACATCCATGCGACCGTTGAGCCTCTCCTGCATCACGTTGATCTGGCTTTCCAAGCTCCTTAACTCAGCCTGCAATTTATCGTCCAAGTCCAACTCCTTCATGTCCGCCACTTCCGACATTACCGACTGAAGTTTGGACTTATGTTCGCTTAGATCGCAAAGGTATTTTCGAATTTCTTCCCTCAGCCTCGATACCTCATCTTCGAGGTTTACTAAATCCGTCTCTTCGCTTTGAAGTAATTTCGAAGTCCTGTCGCGTTGTGATTTAAGCTTGTTGATCAACTCAAGCTTGAGCTGGACCTCCTGTTTGAGCGATATTTCGCTTGTCTCTTCCGCAGCCAGCTTAAGGCTTAAGTCATTTATCTCCACTTGAAGCTCTTCTATCCCCTTAGATTTCTCCGATAAGGCTCCTTTCAGCTCCAGTACGTTTCTGGATTGACTGGGAGCACTGCCGCCCGATATCGTGCCGCTGGGCAGGAAGACCTCACCCTCCAATGTCACGACCGGACATGACCTCTGCATCCTTGCGACCTTTACCGCATCCTCATAACCTCTCACCAGCAGTAAGTTCCCAAGCAAGTGCATGACTCCTCTTTCCCAGGCAACGTCGTAAGATATCAAGTCGATCATCCAGCCTACGACGTCAGCATCGCCAAAGGCAATGGCCGGTTTTTTTGGGGGATTGGCCTTGTTTAGCGGCAAAAAAGTGGCCCTGCCTACGCTTGCTTTTTTAATGTAATCTATGCATACACGAGCATCCTCCTCATCGTATACGAATATCCAAAACTGCCTGCCCCCCAAAAAGGACTGCAGAGCAACTGCGTACTCCATCGGACAGGTTATGGCATCCACCATCACCTTGAAATCGACGTCAAATTTTCCAAGCTTCCTGGCAGCTGACAGGAACTCCACCGGCCTCGGATAGATTCCCGAGGCCAACATATCCTTTATGCGTTCTGCCTCCAATACAAGCTTTGACTCCTCTTTCTTTTTGGACTGCAATTCTGCAGCCAACTTTTGAGCGCGCGCCAAAGCCTTGGAGTGCTTTGATGACAATTCGTCGAAGGCCTTTTCCTCAAGACATAAACGCTCATCCAGTTCTTTTAAGGTTTTGCCGTATTGCGATAACCTCTCTTTTGCGTCAGCTTTCCGCGCGATGAGCCCTGCATAACTTTTTCCAGCAAGGCGGACCTTGCGCTCAAGCTCAAGGATGGCCGATTCATGGAAGGTCTTTTCCTCAAGAAGCTTCTTTTTCCTTCCGGAAAGCTCCTCTATAAGGGCAAATTGTTCCCTTCTTTGCGATTCTAAGTCATCGTAATGCGATTTTTGGGAAAGTAATTCCTTTTTGAGTTTCTTCACGTCCAGGCTCAAGTTTTCTTCTTCGGACTCCAATTTACGCAAGGAGGCACGAAGAGCATCTATCTCCTCCTGGAGTCGCAATTTGAGAGCCTTGGCGTTCTTGCGCTCTAGCGCCAGGGAGGTCAGCCTTTTTTTTAAATTGTCGAGGTCCGAAGAAAGCCTGGTATATCTTTGCCTGCGCTCAGCCTCCTCGACGACGATAGATTTCGCTGTATCGCTTAAAAATCTTAAAACTCTATCCCATAGGAACTCCCATGTGACGGCACGCAAGCGTATGCGCGAAAGGTCCTCCTTGCGCTTCGAAAGCTTATCGATATCCTGCAGGAGTTTGGCATATTCAAGTCCTTTAATCTGAATGGATACTTCATCAAAGGACTCTTGAAGTTCCTTTTTCTTCAGGGCTTTGAGCACAGCTGGGCGAATGTCGCTTTGTCTTTGCATTAGTTCGTCGATCAAAGTCTTAAGTCTGCGCGCTTCTTCCTCGACGCTTACAAGCTTTAGCAAGGCTTCCTCTCTCTTTTTTCGGTAAGACGCTATGCCAAAGAGAACCTCCAGATTCCCTCTCCTGTCTATAGGCCTTTGCTTTATGGCCTCCAGGACCTCTCCTTGTCCTATGAAGGCAAAATCGACGCCCTCCAATCCCAGGAGGCGCTTTTCCTCCTCCATCTCGTAAAGCTTCACCTTTTTGCCGTCGACGATGAAGGATGAACCGCTCTCGTCAAGCATGCGCTTGAAGGTCCGTAGCTTATCATCCTGTCTTATGACGAGGGAAACCCATGCCTCTTTTGCCGGCTGCCTGGAAGGGCTACCCTGAAAAAGCAGGTCGCCCTGCTTGGATATCCTTAGACGCAGGGCAGATTGTTCCCCCAACGCCCATCTTACGGCATCCAGGATGTTGCTCTTTCCGCTTCCGTTCGGGCCGGCAATCACCGTATATTTATTGGACAAAACTATCTCGACATGATCTCCGAAGCTCTTGAATCCCTTAAGGGCGATCCGCTCTATGTACAACGAGATCTCCTTCCCTTTCAAGCATGCTGATCTTGTAAAGCGCTTGATCCAGCGTTCCTTGAAACTCAAGCCTATATTTTCCCCAGCTCATCTCCTTCGATTCGACCACGAAGATGGCACGTTCGAATTCCTGTGTCCATTGGGACAAAAAGTTTTCGCCAATATAACGTGCTATAGCCGGATAAGCCTCCAATATCAAGGCCTCCATTTTGCTGGATATTATCACCTTGCGCATGAAGCGCTTTATCTCCATGGCTACGACATCTTCCTTCAGCACCCACCCCGTGGTGGTACAAAAAGGGCACGGCCTCGTCATGTAAGATTTGAGATCAGGCCTGGAGCGCTTGCGGGTGATCTCCACCAAGCCTAACTTGGTGACGCCATAAACCTTCGCCTTGTATCTGTCCCCCTTGAAAAGATCGCTTAGACAATCGAGCAGCTTCTGCTTGTCCTCGGCATAATCCATATCAATGAAATCGACTATGATTATCCCGCCAATGGCCCTAAGTCTAAGCTGCTTTGCGATCTCCCTTGCCGCTTCAACGTTTGTGTCAAGTATGGTGTGCCTCAAATCGCTGGTGCCCACATATTTCCCCGTATTGACGTCTATGACCGTCATGGCCTCCGTCTGATCTATGACCAAAAATCCGCCCGACGGAAGCCAGAGCTTTCTTTCCAGGGCGGCGCTTATTTCTTTTTCTATGTCGTAATATTCAAATATGGGAACATTTCTGTTATAGAGCTCAACTGCAGGACGAACTTTATCATGGGCATATCTGGATACGTAATCCGATATCTGTTCGTAGTCTTTGGGGTCGTCCACCACTATCTGCGACACATTTCCGTCGAGCTCGTCGCGAAGGACCCTGCCAAGCAGGCCAGCATCGCGATACAAGAGAGAAGGTGCAGGCATCTTTGCAGCCAAGTCCGTTATCTCCCTCCACAGTTGAACGAGCTCGTCAATCTCTTCCCTAAGCGTCTCCTCGTCCACTCCGGCTGCCGCAGTACGCACGATCATTCCAAAATTCGAAGGAGCACATTGTTTTGCTAACCCCTTTAGACGTTCCTTCTCATCGGGCTCGTCTATGCGACGGGAAACGCCTATTTCTCGAGACCCGGGAATCAGCACGACGTATCTGCCGGGCAATGAAATTCGTGCGGTGACCCTTGGACCCTTGCCCTTCCTTGCGACTTTTACTACCTGGACGATGACTTCGCCACCGGGCTTTATCTCGACGTTTTTGGCGTCGTCCAAGTACAAAAAGGCATTGCGTCCTTCGCCAAGGTTGACGAAGGCTGCATTCATACCGGGAAGGATATTATCGACCCTTGCCTTATATATCTCTCCGGCCCTTTGCCTTTCCCACATCCTTTCGGCAAAAAGCTCGACCAGATGTCCTCCTTCCAGGATGGCCACACGAGCTTCTTCTGGATCGATGACGTTCGCTATGATACTTTTATCATCGCTGTTCAAAAGAACTACCCCCCAACAAAGTCACAAAAGAGAGATTACCTCATGACCTTCCCATCTCCCGAGCATCGTCCTTACAATCCTTATATCCCCCCAGGATGAAATCACTCCTTCAAACGACAGAACCTTGACAAAAAAGGTGGGGCTTGTCTGGTAAGGCTTAAGCATGATTACATTCAGGCCATTTTCGACCGAGGAGGAATCTACCTTTTCAACATGAGAGGCAATGATGGCAGCTGCAGTTTCTGCCTTTTTTTTGGTCTTAAAGCAAAGCAAATATCTTGCCCCATCGCAGGATTTGCTCAAAGATCTGCCATCCGTGCTACAGACCTTTTTCACCTTAAGACCCTTAGGGAGATAATCGTTTAGCTGATTCATACAAGAAAGATCTTCCTCGTCCAGCCAAATGTCGGCCAACTCGCACAATGAAAGCACACCCACGGGCAAGGGCGGCCCCAAGCTTATCTTCGGATGAGGGGACATGCCCTCCGTAAAGGTTTGCCTTATGCCGGCCCTCCTCATGGACCGCGAAAACAAGGTAGGCATTTCCACGTGCGGGACAAAACATACAGGGCCAAGCTTCTCATAGAGGATTCTAGCTATCATGGCCAGACCTCGCATCGAAACATACATCCTCCAGGCCGCAACCGTTGCAGCCGTTCCAGCGACAATCCTTCGTGAGCTCTCCATTTAAGGCCTTGACGCGTTCACACCAAAGAAAATCCTTTGTGACACCAACGTCAACGTGATCCCAAGGAAGGACGTCGTCATACGAAAGAGGCTTTGACGTTATCTCTCGCGGGTCCAGGTTGCAATCCTCGAAGGCCTTCTGCCACAGGGATATGTCAAACGTCTCACCCCAACCGTCGAATCTAGCGCCATATCTCCAGGCTTTCTCTATCACGTCGCCAACCCTTTCATCGCCCCTTGCTATCACAGCTTCAATGAAGCTTTGCGTCGGTTCATGGAAGCTGACAGATATGTTCTTTTCCCTGAACCGGCTTTTAAGCCAAAGCCCTTTGCTTTTAAGTTCCTCAACGGAATTTTGCGCTTCCCACTGGAAGGGAGTATGGGCCTTGGGAACAAACCCTGCGATCGAGGCAGACACCGATGACCTTTTGTTGTAACTTCTGCCTATGGAGTAAGCCAGGCGTATCACGTCTGCTATGCCACAAAGGTCCTCGTCGCCTTCTGTGGGCAATCCCATCATGAAGTAGAGCTTAACCTTGTTCCAGCCAGCCTCAAAGACGGCCTTCAAGGTCTTTTCAATATCTTCCTCCGTGACGCCCTTGTTTATCACGTTCCTCAAGCGTTGCGTTCCCGCTTCGGGCGCAAAGGTCAATCCCTTTTTTCTCATGCCCTCAAGCTTCAAGGCTATGTCGATGGCCTTGGGATCCATCCTCAGACTGGGAAGGCTTAAGATTATCCTGTTTTCGGTCAAAAAGGGACCTAAATCGTCCAGCAGCCCTTCCAACCAGGGATAATCACAGGTAGAAAGGGATACCAGGCCCAACTCCTCATATCCGCTGCTTCTTATGATTCCTTCCGCTAAACGGCTAACCTTTTGGGGATCTCTGTATCGCACGGGCCTGTAGATCATTCCGGCCTGACAGAACCTGCAACCCCTCGAGCAACCCCTAAACACTTCCACCGATGCACGATCGTGAACTATCTTATCTGACGGCACCAGATAAGATGTCGTGGCAAAGGCGTCCTGCAGGGAGACAATTCTCCTTTTGACGCTGGCCCGCGGTCCCGCAACTGCCGGCACGTAACATCCGTCGATCTTCGACATCAACTGAAGCTTCTCAGATCTCTTTAAAAAGCGAGCTTCGAAGAGCGATGACAGCATCTCAACGATCAATTCCTCTCCGTCACCCATGCAGAACACGTCTATGAAAGGAGCGTAAGGAGCCGGAGCAAGGCTGCCCGGCCCTCCGGCTATGATTATGGGATCATCCTCCCCGCGATCCTCCGATCGTAAAGGTATGGAGGAGAGGGCAAGCATTGTCAGGATATTTGTTGCATTGAGCTCGTATTGCAGCGTAAAACCGATCAAATCGAAATCCCTCAAGGGACGTTTCGTCTCAAGGGACCTCAAGTGTTCATTATCTTGGGCCAGCAAACCCTCCATATCGGGCCAGGGTGCGTAAGCCCTGTCTACATCTGCCACATCGAGAGACTTGATCAGGTAATACAGGATCTGATAGCCTATGTAGCTCATGCCTACTTCATATACATCGGGATAAGCGAGGCAAATCTTTACCAAATCCCTTCGATCATCTTTCGGCTTAAGGGTCCCCCATTCTTCGCCTATGTATCGCGAAGGTCGCCTTACCCGGGCAAGATGGTCCCATTGCTTGTTCCAACACAAATCAAAAGAAAGATCTTTCATATGATCCCCTCACAAAAAATCATTATCCTGTCAATCTGGTCATTCGTATCTGGCGGGAATATCCAAACAGGCACTCAAAAGGAGGCCCAACGCTCCGCAAATTGTTATAAGAGAGCTTCCTCCGTAGCTCATGAATGGCAGAGCAAGCCCCGTTACAGGCATCAATCCCATGCTCATGCCTACGCTTTCAAAGACATGAAAGCCAAGCCAGCCCGAAAGTCCCCCGGCAAATACCTTAACTCTGACATCCTTACTCCTCAAGGCTATGACGACAATCCTCCATATGAGAAGAGCAAAAAGCGAAAGCACCAGCACGCTGCCTATGAAGCCGAACTCTTCCGCGAAAACGCCGAATATGAAATCGGTATGTGGCTCAGGCAGAAATTGCAGCTTGCTCTGGGTCCCCTGCAAAAAACCCTTTCCAAATATACCCCCCGACCCTACGGCTATGCGGGACTGAATTACGTTATACCCCGCGCCCAGCGGATCTAAGTCCGGGTTTAAAAAAGTCAAAATCCTAAGCCTTTGATAGTCCTTAAGGAACGCCCACATCACCGGCAATGCAGCCAAACCCAGACCAAACATCGCCACAAAGTATTTTTTTGGCAAACCGCTCAACCAAAGGCAGGACATGGTAATAACACCATACACTATAGATGTCCCAAGATCGGGCTCAAGCAACACCAGCACTCCGCTGGCACCGGAAAGACAGATGACCTTCAACAATTTTTTGAAATCGTTATTTCCCTCTAAAGCCAAGAATCTCGCCAAAGTCAAGCAAAGCACCAGTTTGCCAGCCTCGGAGGGTTGAAATGCAAATCCGCTTATGTAGATCCACCTGTGCGAACCGCGGGTGGCATCCCCCAGGGCCAATAGCAGAAGCAAGGCCATCACAAGTCCTCCATATAATACGTAAGACCAATCGAACATCCTCTTTATGCCCAGGTACAAAAATACAGTCAAAGCAATTGCAGCAGCCAGGCCGTTGATCAGCTGTCTTTCGACGTAGGCAATTCCTTGGCCAAAAGTTGCGCTGTATATGGTCATGACACCAAGGCCGTACAGCGTTATGACGATCGCCAAAAGCGGCACATCGATCGACCTTAACACTTCGACCCACAAATTGCGTTTTACCATCGTTGTCCTTTACTTCCGCGTTTGGAATTGTCTCTTTACGTTTTTCACCGGTATGTTCGCCACCAAGGCGACAGTCCTATCTTCCCTTTCAAGCCCCAGCTCTATGTGCTCGTCGTCCACCTCAAGGTAGTTGCATATGACCTTTATTAGCTCACCCCTGAGTCGATCCAAGAGCTCAGGGGCAAGATCGGTCCTGTCGTGGATCAAGACGAGCTGAAGCCGTTCCTTTGCCGCATCCTTCGTCTTACCTTTTCCAAACCACTTGTCCCAGAAAAAAGCCATGCCTCATGCCCCCAAATTTGCTTTATATGCCCAATATCTTTTTTATGCGTCCCAAAAAGCCTTTGTTGTTCAAATAATCGAGCTCGTTGAATGGGACCTTCTCACCCAAAATGCGCCTGGCCAAATTGCTAAAGGCTTTGGCAGCGGGGCTGGTAGCCTCCAGCGCCAACGGCTCTCCCTTGTTGGTGGAAGTGATCACGGCCTCGTCTTCCGGAACGATGCCGATGAGGTTCACTGACAGTATGTCGATCACATCGGAGATGTCAAGCATATCGCCTCTTTTTACCATCTTGGGCGACAACCTGTTGATTACCAATGCAATGCTCTGCTTTTCCATGGATTCCAAAAGTCCTATTATGCGATCTGCGTCCCTCACGGAAGACACATCTGGCGTCGTGACGACTAAAGCCTCCTGGGCGGGAATCGCCGCATTCCTGAATCCGCTTTCTATGCCGGCCGGGCTGTCGATCAGGATGAAATCGAAATCGTCGCGGAGCATCAGGCAAACATCACGCATCTGATCGGACGTCACGGCATCCTTAGTCCTGGTTTGCGCCGCAGGTAGGAGATACAAGTTTTCAACCCTTTTGTCACGAACCAGGGCCTGATTTAATTTGCACGTCCCTTCGATGACATCGACTAAGGTATATACCACCCTGTTCTCGAGCCCCATGACGACGTCTAAATTCCTCAAGCCAATATCGGCATCGATGGCGACGACCTTCATGCCTATCTTCGCCAGCTCGACGGCAAGGTTCGCGGTTGTGGTGGTCTTGCCCACTCCCCCTTTGCCTGAAGTTATAACTATTGTCCTTGCTGCCAACTCCCCCGCCTCCCTAAAGTTGCTGTCAAATCTCCTTGAATACGAGCATATTTTCCTCGACATAAATCAACACGGACTTGCCCCAATAAGAATTGTTTCTCTCAAGGCTGGAATATAGCTTTCCTATCCTGATCTGATTTGACTCAAAGACCTTAGCCAAAATGTGAGCTTCTTCGTCTCCCTGACAACCAGCATGAACGACCCCTTGGAGCTTGCCCCATATCCAAATATTACCAGATGCTAAAACCTCCGAGCCGTCATTAACGTTGCCAACGATAAAGATGTCGCTATCATGTTCAACTTTTTGGCCAGACCTGATAGATTTGTATATGAACAAACCCCTGCTCCTCGATTGTGCGCTGAAATGCTGTTCCTCTATATTAAAACCTGCAGCCCTTAAAACCTTTCTTGTATTTGTATCATAAGATCTCCATATGGTTTTGGTTGCCCCAGAAGGCCATACCAGCTTTCTCAATATGAGCGAAATTTCCTCTTCCTTGCTTTCTCTTCCCTGCAGGTCTACGATCAAGGTGCCGTCACGCAATATATGACCGATGTCTTTTAAAACTTCATCGCACATCCTTTCGAGCTCCATTATATCTTTATCCTCAGGAAAAACACAGCGGACACCTTCTTTAGTGCCTTTCAAGATGATGCGCGATCCCATCCTTTCACTCCCCTTTTACTTTGAGCAAAAAGGCCAACATCTCTCCCGCTAGGGGAGCCACCCTTTTACCGCCCGACTCTCCTTCCTCAAGCAAGACCACGGCCACGTATTTGGGGGAGTCGGCGGGGGCGTAACCGACGAACAAGGCGTCATTTTTGTACCTTGACGTCTGAGCCGTCCCGGTTTTGCCTGCAACCTTGACGCCATACAGTCCTGCTGCTCGTCCCGTACCTGACTTAACGACCTGTTCCAACCCCTGCCTCACAACGTTCAACGTCTTTTCACCTACGTTTACGCGCTCACCCAAAACAGGCTCGCCCTTGAAAAGCCTTGGTTTAGGAAGGAAACCGCCGTTTGCCACTGCCGCGTAAGCTCTTGCTATCTGTATCGGAGTGACCTGCACAAACCCTTGGCCTATCACGTAATTGGCAGTATCGCCAAGGTACCATGATTCTCCCCAGACTGCCTTTTTCCACTTGCGCCCCGCCAGGTTTCCGACAGCTTCCCCAGGCAACGAAATACCCGTAGCCCTGCCGAATCCAAGCCTATATGCCCATTTATATAACGTATCAACCCCCAACTTTAACCCAAGCTGAAAGAAAAAGACATTACAGGAATCCCTTAACGCGCCCACAATATTTTCTGTGCCATGCCATCTTACGCAGCGAAATGTCCTGTTCCCCACTTCCAGATATCCGGGACAATAAAATGTAGTGCTTGGCGATATCACTCCTTCAGATAATCCGGCAACAGCTGCAACGATTTTAAAAGTAGAAGCCGGCGAGTACAGTCCGCTTATAGTCCTATTCATCATGGGATAAGTCGGATCTTTGGTCAAGGCCTTCCACTCGAAATCTCTCAGGCCCCAGGTCAAAGGGTTTGGATCGTAAGAGGGCGAAGAATATAACACCACTACGTCACCGTTATTTACATCCATCACCACGATAGCACCACGCTTTCCCTCCAGTAAGGATGCAGCCTTTTGCTGTGCCATCAAGTCGATGGTAAGTTCAATGTCCTTGCCTTGCACAGGCTTTTTATGGTCCAGCTTGCGCACTAATCTGCCTCTGGCATCTACCTCTATTGCCTCGCCACCGGGCTGTCCTCGCAGGATCTTTTCAAACTTTGCCTCAACTCCAGCTTTGCCTATTTCATCTCCGCCAAGATAGCCTTCGCTACCGTATTTTTTCAATTCATCTTTATTGATGCTTCCTGTATGCCCAACCACATGCGCGGTCGCGTTTCCTGCCGGGTAAACGCGACGCCACTGAGAGACCGGCACCAATTCCTGGGGAAAATCGGGGTCGGCAACGATGGAGGACATTTGTGCCAACGTCAAATTGTTCACCAAAGTTACTGATCTGTAAGGAACGGTGTACCCCCCTTTTAATATTTCCTTCAGCTCCTCAGGGGATTTTATGATGCCGTGTTTCTTGAAGAAAAGAGAGACCCTTGCAATAGTCTCGTCGCTTTGCATGGCAAGAGGATAACCTTGGATCGAAAAGGTCCTTATACTTACGGCCAAAGGAATCCCATTGGCATCATAGATTGTCCCCCTTTGCGGGGCACGTCTAATGATCCTCAATCTGTTATCCGTGGCCAGCTTAATATAAATATCGCCGCGCAATACCTGAAATGTAAACAGCGCAATGCCAAGCAAAGAAAACATCCCAAAGAGAAAATACATCCATCGCAGTAAACGTCTATCCATGACTATGGGGAGATCGACGCGCTTCAATTAATCAGTCACCCCGCGCAATAGATGAGCACGCATACATAAGCACAGCAATAACGCCCCTATTTGCTTCACCACGAAGGGAACGCTAAGCAGGGACGTCGAATCATCATAAAAAATTAAACCAATAGCTGAAATACAAAGATGCGCACCAAAGACCAGTATTATCGCCACAGCAGGCGTCCTTGCAGCCTTGGACATGATCGTCCATAACGCTTTGATCGCGACCATAGAGCCCACGTACGATAGGGCGGTAAAGCCCAAAGGAGATCCCCACCTCGCATCCCATAAAAGCCCGCCCACGAAGGCGGCAATTAACAAGGATGTATTGCTCCGCCTTCCCTCGATCAGGGACATGCCCAACATCAATATATACATATCGGGGACAACGACTATTGGGGCGGCAAGCACCTGAAGTATATCTTGAATCATCCACCACGCGGCTGCCACCAACCATAACGGATACACCTACATTACCTCCAAAATGATAACGCTTCTTAGCTGAGAAAGGTTAGCACTGGGTTTTACATCGTAAGAGCTGAAATCATCCTCGTCAGTAGTTTCCTCCTGGACACCTTCTATGGTTCCAACAAGCAATCCGGGAACGAAGTTATCCATCGCAAAGGCGGTGATCACCTTCATGTCGTGTTGCAAAGGGACATCTTTGGGCATATAAGACAGGGTCATCTTTCCCTTGCCATTCCCGGAAAGCACTCCTATATCTCTTGTTTCCTCCACCACCACAGGTATCCTCAAATCGGGAGAGGTTATCAGCTCCACTACAGATGTCCTGTCCTCTGCCACAAAGATCCTTCCAACGACATATTTGCCGCTTAAAACGGGCATCCCGCGTTTTACGCCGTCGGCGCTTCCTCTGTCCACAGTAATATATCTCCACCACCAGCCCGGGTGCCTGTAAATTATCCTGGCCTTTAACACCTTAACTCCTGCCTTAAAGGCTGGAGCAGGCGTCGAACCGTTCAGTGCTTGAAGCGACTGGAGATTGTTTAACTGCAGCCTTAGGGCTATATTGTCCCTTTGAAGGGAATCTATTGTCTCAAGAAGTGATTTTTTCTCTTCACTGATCAGAAGCACGCCTCTTGTTATGTCCTTCAATACGACCGCGGGAAGCTCTAAATACCTCACCGTTTGATAAAAGCTGTCCCTTATCTTCAAATCAATTTCAGAATCATATCCGACTGTAGCCATCAACAATACGGAAAATGCAACAAGAGCTATCCCAAGCTGCCAAAATTCGGAAAGCTTCCTGCCTCTCATAGGAAAGTGATACCTCTTTTTAGAAAATTAACCATCACAGTCTAAATGGATATCAAGACCCGCTTCATCTTCTCCAGCTCATCCAATACCTTCCCGATACCCATGGCCACGGCATAAAGCGGCTGTTCGGCACACATGACCGGTATGTTTAAGGACGCAGACAACCGTTTGGGCAAGCCCTTCAGCAAGGCTCCCCCTCCCGTCAAGATTATCCCCCGCTCGACAATATCTCGGACAAGCTCAGGGGAGGTACGCTCCAATGTCTCGCGCACCGTTTCTTCCATCCTCTTGATAAGGGGTTCCAATGCAACCCTCACATCGGAAGACGTAATGGTCAAGGTCTTGGGCAATCCGTTGCTTAAATCGCGTCCCTTGACCTCGATGGACAGCTCTTCATCTAAGGTGCACGCCGATCCCACGGACATCTTTATCTCTTCAGCCATAGCTTCACCAATACACATCTTGAAGTTTTGTCGCAACAGCTCAACGATGGCCTCGTCTATATCATCACCCGCTACCCGCAAGGATGAGCTTTCGACTATTCCTCCCAAGGACAAAACAGCCACCTCGGTCGTACCGCCTCCGATGTTTATAATCATTGTCCCCTTGGGTTCATGTATGGGAAGGCCGGCACCAAGGGCTGCAGCTAAGGGCTCCTCTATGATGTAAGCCTCTCTGGCTCCTCCGCCCAAACAGGCATCTATCACCGCTTTTCTTTCCACCTCCGTAACACATGCCGGAACGCTGACTACGACCCTCGGACGTGCAAGTACACGTCTATCGCCATTTATCTTTCTTATGTAATATTGAAGCATCGCCTCTGTCACGTCGAAGTCAGCGATCACGCCGTGTTTCAAAGGCCTTAACGTGACTATGCTTTGAGGCGTCTTGCCTATCATTTCCTTGGCCCGCCTTCCGAGGGCAATTATCTCGTCCTTCGTGTTCGACGATTTTCTGTAGGCCACCACCGATGGCTCATCTATGACAATACCCTTGCCCTTCAGGTACACGACCACATTGGCAGTCCCCAGATCTATGCCTATATCTTGAGCAAATAATCCCGACAAAAACCTAAACAAACGAACAAACCCCCTCCAATTGATGACCGCAAATTTGTTGGCTCAGATAATTTTACATAAGACAGCCCATCAAAATCCAGCTAAACTGAAGTTTTAATCGTTACTTCCTTGGCCAAAAGGGATTGTTTTGACGCTCTCTTCCCAAGATGGTCTCAGGTCCGTGTCCAGGAAAGACTTTCAAATCATCCGGTAAATCTTCGAGCTTCTTTAACGATGCCTCCAAGGCATCAAAATCTCCACCCGGTAAATCGGTCCTACCCACACTTAAAGCAAACAAAGTATCCCCCGAAAAAAGCGCCATTCCCTCGCCATGGATCACCAGGTAGCAGACGGACCCAGGCGTATGTCCGGGCGTATGGATGACGCGCACCAAAATGTCGCCCACTTTTAGCTCATCCCCGTCGGAGAGCAGCTTGACCTCGTGGTCCACCTTGATGACATCTCCGGTAAATATAGAAAGGTTCCTTGATGGGTCAATCAGCATCCCGGCATCGTCTTTATGTATGGCCACGGGACAATTGAAGCGTTCAGCTAAAGAATTCACCCCTCCTATGTGATCTGCATGTCCATGGGTCAGAAGGATCCATTCAAGCTGTAAGGAATTTCCCTCGATGGCAGCTATTACATCATCGGGGTCTCCGCCCGGATCCACAAAAAAGGCCTTACCCAATTCGTCGTACACCAAATATCCGTTTGCAAACAGCGATCCCAAGGGAAATCTTTGGATCTTCATTTATTCAGCCCCTCTTTGCTATCTAGTATTAATGTAACGGGTCCATCGTTGCATAAACTTAACTTCATGTGGGTCTGAAAGCGCCCCGTCTGTACGTTCAAGCCCGTTCTTTTTAGCTCATCCAAGAACTTTTCAAAAAGCTCAATGGCCAATTCGGGTGAAGCAGCACCCAAAAAGGAAGGCCTTCTGCCTTTGCTGCAATCACCGAAAAGGGTGAACTGAGATACAGCCAAGATTGAGCCTTTCACATCAAGCAAGGATAGGTTCAACTTTTCCTCGTCATCGGGAAAGACTCTCAGGTTGGGAATTTTTTTTGCCATATATTTTACATCTTCGAGGGTATCATCGCGCGATACCCCGACCAAAAGACAAAGCCCCGGGCCTATCTCGCCAACAAGCTCATCGTCAACCTCGACTTTTGCCCAGAGCACTTTCTGCAGGACAACTCTCATTTTTTTACCCCCTCAAGACCATGAGTACTCCTTCGACTGAATTAATGCGCGCCATAATCTTATAAAGCTGCTCGACGTCCTTTACCTGTATTTCCATGTTCATGCGGGCCCTATTTTTGTCCACTACATGAGCGCTTATGGAAAGTATATTGCCCTCAGCTGCATTGATGGCTTGAGTCACGTCAGCAAATAGACCAGCCCTGTCGATGGCCTCCAACCTAAGTCTCGTAACGTAAAATGCCCTCGTCTTAAGTCCCCACGAGACGGATACCCTCCGATCCTTGGAGGCCCTGAGCAAATTGGGGCAGTCAGCTCTATGAACAGTAATCCCCCTTGTCGTCGTGACGTAGCCTACGATCTGATCCCCCGGCACTGGACAGCAGCAATGTGCCAAAGAGACCATAACTCCGCCACTTCCTTCAACCATTATCTCGGAATCGGTCTCCTTTATCTTAACCTGGACAGCAGGCTTAAGGGCTCCCTTCGCCCTTGTGCGCTCTGCCTCGATGAACTTAGCGACTGCAGCGGAGGGCGATATAGTTCCCTCACCAATTGCAACGAAGAGATCGTCCTTGTTGGACAATCCGAAATCTCTGGCCACCTTGTTTAAGGCCGTCGATAGAGATTCCACGTCAACGTCTTTGTATTCCTCGTGTTTGACCAACTCGGTCAACAATATGTCGCGCCCCTTTTCCAGGCGCTCCTTCTTCTCCGTTTGCTCCATGGCCCTAAAGTAGGCTCTGATCTTCGATTTTGCACGTCCCGTGCTCACTATGCTGAGCCAGTCTCGCGAAGGATGACCCTGGGGGGACGTAAGTATACGCACTATGTCGCCGTTCTGCAATTCGTAGCTTAAAGGCACAATGCGACCGTTCACCATGGCTCCTACACATTTGTTGCCGATCTCAGTATGGATGGAGTAAGCAAAATCCAGAGGCGTTGCTCCCTTGGGCAGAGATATAACATCACCCTTCGGCGTGAACACGAAGACCTCCGTGGATAGTACGTCTGCTTTAAGGTTTTCCAAAAATTCAGTCGGTTCTGACGTCTCAAGCTGAGTTTCCAGGACCTGTCTCACCCAAGTCAGCTTTGCATCCAAATCATCGGGCTTGGTCTGTCCTTCCTTATACCTCCAGTGAGCAGCTATGCCGTACTCTGCCACCCAGTGCATGTCCCACGTCCTAATCTGGACTTCAAGGGGCTCCCCGCTCGGGCCCACTACAGTCGTATGAAGCGACTGATACATGTTGCTCTTGGGGTTTGCGATGTAGTCATCGAATTGGCCCGGAATCGGCTTCCATATGGTGTGCACTATCCCTAAAACCTGATAGCATTCCACCACCGAGTTGGTGATCACCCTTAGCGCCAAAAGGTCATACATCTGCTCTATTGTGAGGTTCTTTCGCTTCATCTTCTCGTAGATGCTGTAGAAATGCTTTGCTCTGCCCGTTATGGACGCCTTTATACCAGCTTCGTCCAGCTTTTTTGACAGAATATCTATCGCTTCCTTTATTATGGCTTCCCTCTCGGGAAGTTTCTTTCTCACTCTACGCCTTATCTCGTAATACATGTCAGGCTCCAGCACTTTGAAGGCCAGGTCCTCAAGCTCGCGCTTCATGTGGTAAATACCCAATCTGTGTGCCAAAGGAGCATATATCTCAAGGGTCTCTTTGGCTATGCGAAGCTGCTTGTCTCTCCTCAGGACCTGGATCGTGCGCATGTTGTGAAGCCTATCGGCCAATTTTATTAGCACGACACGAATGTCCTTTGCCATGACTAAGAACATCTTTCGTAAGTTTTCGGCCTGGTAGTCCTCAACTGTCTTAAAATCAATATTCCCCAGCTTCGTAACGCCGTCGACAAGGATGGCCACATTTGTGCCGAATTTCTCCTTTATTTCCTCGAAGGCGGTATCGGTATCTTCCAACACATCATGCAGCAAAGCCGCCACCAGCGTTTCAATATCGATATCGATATCAGCAAGTATGCCTGCCACAGAAAGAAGGTGTACCACATAGGGCTCTCCGGTGACCCTCTTTTGGTCCTTATGTTTATTCGCTGCATATACAAAGGCTTCCCCAAGGAGTTTGAGCTCGTCCTTATTAAGGTACTTCGCAGCCTTGCTCCAAAGCTCCTGCCAAGCCAAGCTCACTACGGTAGTCCTGCTTTCTTCGGGAATGCGGCCCATGAAACTGTCGCGCAGCATCCTCAAGGCCTTGTCCATTCCCTTAGTTGACATAAATGAAGGCTCTTTCCATTGGTAGCCAGATGTAATAGAACTTTCGCTACCTTCCATTATCACATTACTCCCTTAATAAACTAGATAACTACCTTCTCAACCTTTAAGGATATCTTTAATTTGCCGTTGAATGAATCCATAAAGGGGCGATACAGCCAACCCTTTATTCTATTCATATATTTAGAAATCTCATTAAATCCAAAAACTAGCAATTCCCCTCCTGACGTCAGAACTCGATAATTGCCCTCTCCCCTCAGGGGCTTTATAGCATCTCCATCCTTATATTCTACAAAGAAGTAGGGCATTTCGTTGCCCTCCCCAAAGGGCGCCAGCTCTCTGAAGCAACTCCATAGGTTTATATCCCATCGCTTCGGCTCCAACAATATGGCGTTTTCAACCTGATCTCCCGTATCCGTTGTACATATCTCGGTCAAGCTTTCCTCCAATCTGTCCTTAACGCCAGACCAGGTATTAGCGTCGACGCTAAAGCCAGCTGCACCCTTATGCCCGCCCCAGCTTTTAAGGTATGGCGAAATGCTTTCCAAAATCCTAACGGCGTTAAGGCCGTCGGGGACTCTTAAAGAAGCCCTTATATCCTTGCCCTGGGGGGCGGCTAAAACTATCGGTCTATTATACTCATAGCACAAACGACTTGCTACGCTGCTTAAAAGGCCGAGAGGCCAATGTACGGAGTCCAGGACAAATTTACAGCGCCCGGTTTGCAATCGTAAAGCAGCTTGGTCGTACAGGGCAGCGCTCAATTTTTTTCTCTGGTAATTTAGGGCAACGAGTTTTTGGGCAGCAACTCTGCTATAAGGAGATGTTTCTAGGGCCTGTAATGCTATCTCGGCAAGTGAGATCCTGCCTGCCGAGTTCAGACAAGGATTTAGCTTCATCGCAAGTTGGTTCTCATCTATGGGACATGTTATCGACAACTTGTCGAAAAGATATCGCAAACCAGGCCTTTTAGTCCTCTCTAGCTTCTTAAGGCCTTCCATGACCAGGGCGCGATTCAATGCCCCCAGAGGCATGGAGTCGCCAATCACCGATAAAACAACGATCTCCAATCTGTCGTCCAGCCAATCTCTGGACATGAGTCCGCTTTGCCACAACCAGCACCACAGTACACCTGTGGCAGATAAAGATTTGGCCTCCTCATCCCCGCCAAGATGGGGATTTATTATACATCCACTATGCCTGACTGTGTCGGCATAATGATGATCGAAGACTACAACTTTTAAGCCCATTTTCAAGGCCTGCTCAATTTCTTCATCATTTTTGGTACCGCAATCGGTGACCATAAGAAGATCGAACCCCATGCGGGCTATGGCTTTGACCACGACGGCATTCAAGCCATATCCGTCCTTTAACCTATGTGGCAAATAATATCGCGCATGCCAGCCCATTGCACTGGCAAATTCGCTTGCAAGCAAGGCCGAAGCTACTCCATCCACATCGTAATCGCCATACAATGCCACCTTGCTCCCCCTTGGAAGGGATCTCAATTGCAAAAGGACATCCGAGCCGCTATTACACAGCCGCAAATCGGATAACAATGAACCAAGGCTCGGGCGCAACCATGCCCGAGCCTTTTCTACGTCAAGGTGGTTTCCATGTCTCAGGTATAACGCCAGTGCCGTCAACTCATGGCATTGCAACGCTTGTGCCAACTTGTAGTGGGGATCGTCCAAACTCAAAATGCGCAATTTCGAATGATGCTGTAAAGATATCACTTCTCAACTTCTACCCCTTCGTTTTCGATGAACTCTGTGCCTACGGGCTCGTCCTTTGCCGACGCAGTATCCCTATGCTGTAAAGCCTGGAGCAATGAACGTTTCTCCTCCTCCAAGTCAGCGATACGCTTTTTTAATTCCTTGATATCATTTTTATATTTATTCTTGAACTCCAAATAAGATGCAAAAGAGACGATCCACATCATGATCGCTCCAGCTCCAAATACCAACACTTCCCATATGCCCTGATGGAGCGACCATTGCCACATCAGGAATTTCACTATCACGGTGCTGCTATTCTGCACCGCATAGAAGGCCGCCAATAACATGCCAAGCGCTAGCGCTACAACATAACTTTTCATCGGAGTCCCACCTTTAAGCAAACGTATTTAACTACTTTTCGCCCTTTCCGACGCCTTGCCTGCAGGAGGAGAGGCTTTCCTCATATCTCTCGATTATCTGGAGATCCTCTTCCTTCTCAAGGCTCTTTAGGTATTTGCTTCGCTCGCTTTCCTGCCATATCGGATCATATATTTCCTTCATCCTTCTAGCATACTCATCCAAGCCAGCTGCAAGCTCGTTTAAGAGCTTGTCTGCCCCAGGATGGGTTGGGTGCGCACCGTACTTGGTAACCAATTCTCTTAAGACCGCGGGGTGATCGATTATCAGGCAAGGGCGAAGCAGATTATCGTCCTCGTAAGGCTGCCGCGACCGTATGGCCTCGAAGAACGGGCTAGTCAATATTTCGACTAGCGTCTTTTCCCTAATGTTGTCCACTGCAAAATGACAAAATACGCATGGCTCAACATCTCCGTTGGAAATTATGTGCAAATATCTGAATCCACCGGCTATGCATCCATCGACATAAGGACCGTCATTCCAAAAATCCCCTAAAAAGATAGGATATTTAGATCTCCATTCGTCGACTTTCTTTTTAAGGTAAGCCCGCTGTTCAGGCGTGGCCATATAGGAAAGGTCGGGATTCAGCCCGGTAGGTATATACTGAAAGAACCACCCCACCTTGCACCCTTCCTCGAGCATGCGTTCTATGAATTCGTCGCTCGATATGTAAGGAGCGCTCGAGCGCGTGTATGTAGCACTAAAACCATACAACACGCCCTTTCGTCTCAACCTGCGATAGGTCTCTATTATTTTATCGTACATACCGGGACCTCGCCTGTACTCCGTTTCCTTCGGCGTCCCCTCTATAGATATCATGGGCGCTACGTTGCCCAGTTCGACCAATTTATCTGCCACCTCATCAGTGATGAGCGTGCCGTTAGTGTAAACTTGGAAGTAGCAATCATCATGTTTGGCCCAGATGTCGAATAAGTCCTTTCGGGTGAAGGGCTCGCCTCCAGATATAGTGAAAAAGTACATCCCCAACTCCTTGGCTTGAGTGATGATGTCGTCTATCTCTTTGGTGGTAAGATCGCTGGAAGTATCGTAGGACCCGGCGTAGCACCCCTTACACCTCAGGTTACATCTCATAGTAGGGCTTATTACCATGAAATTAGGGATATGTATACCAAGCTCCCTGGACTTTCTGTCTCTAATGCCACGGGAAAGCACCATAAAATTTACTATCAAGTTTACTATCAGTTTTTTGCGACAATTAGGGTGAAGCTCCTGGAAAACCCTTCTAAAGACCCCCACAAAGGGGTGATTTTTCCTTGCCATTTCTGCCAATTCCCTAAAGGATTCGCGCTGATATTTAGCCGGTGCCAAGCGAGATATGGCATCAAAAAGGGTCGCAAGTTTTTTGTCATCGCCCTCTTCGACAAGCTTGACGACTTGGTTAAACAGGGCAACGGAAATCATCCCCTTCAGTCGGTCCGTTAAACTCATCACCATCAAAAAACGCCTCCTTCGAGCTGACAAAAGCTAATCCTTAGAGTTCGCAATCTCCTCCTCTAAAGCTCTTACCCTTGCCTCTAGTGCCTTAAACTGCTCTATCGTTACAAAAGGAAGAAAGGATAAAAATTTCTCAACTTCATTTTTAAATCCCCTTACCAAGGCTTCCCGTCGCCTGGTAAGCTCTTCCTCCAACTGGCTTACCAATTTATCCATGGCCCATTGCTCCATGGCTCCTTGTTGTACAAGGGAGCTCATGTAAGACCTACATAAAGATACAAGGTCGTCACTTACGCCGAATCCTCCCAAAATCAGCTGTATTAAAGAATCCATGTTCAAGACGACCCCCCTTCACTTCGTTATTTTAACTTAACTTCCGCAAAATATACAAACTTGAGTAATTTAGCGCTTTTGCAACTTACCAGTTTCATGAGGTGATCGCAAGTACCATTCTACGACCGTCGCTCCGGCGATATATACCGAACTGTAAGTGCCTACGATGATCCCCACTAAGAGCGCCATGGAAAAATCGGAGATGGCCTCTCCGCCCCACAAAAAAAGCGTTATTACGGGAAACAACGTAGTCAACGATGTATTGATCGTACGAGACAAAACCTGGTTTACGGAGTTATTAAATAGGTCCACTATACCCCACTGTTTCAAATTCTTGAAATTCTCCCTCACCCTGTCGAATACCACTATCGTATCGTTGATGGAGTATCCGACGAGCGTCAACATTCCCGCAATGAACGGCATGGATACCTCGTGATATGTAATACTGAATATCCCCAGAGTAATGATCACATCGTGGATAAGGGCTACAACGCCACCAACGGCAAACCTAAACTGGAAACGAAAGGTGATGTAAGCCAGCATCGCCAGCAATGCTAAAGATGTGGCAAGTATGGCGCTTTTACGCAACTGGCTTCCGGCGACGGGTCCAACCACTTCCGTTCGCAAGACCTTGACATTCTTACCCAAGGTCTCGCGAAGCGAACTTACGATCTTTTTTTGGTCGCTTTCCTGATCGGTTTTCAGGCGAATCAAGACACCTTTCTCGCTATATGCCTGTATCACAGAGCCTCCAAAGCCTATCTTATCCAGCGATCCTCTTACCTCGGCAACGGACACGGGGCTATCGAATTCCAGCTGCAACAGCATGCCACCCGTGAAATCAATGCCAAAATTCAAACCCCTCGTTAACAGTAGCACTATGCTCAACAAAACCAGTAATGCACTGCCAAACAGGGCAAACCTTCGATACTTCATGAAATTTATATTCGTCTTAAGTTTAATGAACATCACGATCTCTCCTTAGCGTTGGAAAGAACAGGTCTTTTTCGCCTCAGCATAAAGATGCGCAATAGCACTTTGGTCACAAATATGGCACAAAAGACGCTAGCCACTATACCTATGCTAAGGGTAACGGCAAAACCACGCACAGGGCCGGTGCCGTAGTAGAACAGAAATACAGCTGCAAACAAAGTAGTCAGGTTAGAGTCGAGGATCGTGATAAAGGCCTTCGCAAAACCGGCGTCGATTGCCGCCATGGCGGTCTTTCCGCTCCGAAGCTCTTCCTTTATGCGCTCATATATCAATATGTTTCCGTCCACGGCCATGCCTATCGTAAGAACGATACCGGCAATGCCCGGCATTGTAAGCGTCGCCTTAAAGCTGGCAAGGCCTGCCAGTAACAAGATTATAGTCATGGCCAACGCCACGTCAGCTACCAATCCCATGCTGGAGTAATAAATGACCATGAACAGAAACACCATTGCAGCTCCAATTAAACCTGCCTTTATCCCGGACCTGATCGAGTCGCTGCCCAACGTAGGCCCTATCGAGCGAATTTCCAACACCTCTACGGTAACGGGAAGAGCTCCGGCTCTCAACATTATGGCAAGCCTTTGAGCTTCATCGGTCGTAAAACGTCCACTGATCTGAGCCTCTCCGGCGCTTATGCGCTCTTGCACGACCGGAGCGGAGATGACCACTCCATCAAGAACTATGGCAACCTGTCGACCGATATTGTTTGACGTAACCTCATCGAAAAGACGAGCACCTTGGCTGTTGAACTTGAGAGTTACAACAGGCCTTCCCAAGTTATCGAAGGCGACCTTGGCATCGACCAAATGCTGTCCGGTCACCGATGCCGGCCCGAGCAAGTAGGCTTGCCCTTCTTCGTTTCTAGCCATTATCAATGAAGGATCTTCCTTGAGGCGCTTTTGCAGCTCCTGCTCCGCCATCGACGCCTGGCGTCGGTATTCTTCCCATCTTTCGACTGCCGCCTCGTATTCTGCCTGACTGCTGTAGTTTTGCCTTTCAGGTTTCCTTGGAACCGCCGGAGTGGTCGCCAAGACGGGACGAAATTCCAACATTGCTGTCTTGCCGATAAGCTCTACGGCTGCATCTGGATCTTCCAAGCCAGGCAGCTGCACCACCACTCGATCGTTGCCTTCCCGCTGTATGACAGGTTCGGCAACTCCGTATTGATCTATACGATTTTGCAAAACCGCTATAAGGCGCTCAATGCTATCGCTGGTGACGGGATTGTCCGGCGTGCCCTTAGCCTGAAGCAATATATGTACCCCACCTTTGAGATCCAGCCCAAGCTTTATCTTTTGGCTTGGAGGATAGATAGCCCAAAGGGAAGCAAAGAGTATCACTAAAATTAATATGACTTTCCAGCGCTCATGTTTAGGCAATTGACTTCTACCTCCTAATTAAGGAGCAGCGACTAGTTTCCGTGATTATCTTTCTCCTGCAGCAGTCTCAGCAACCTCGGACCCGCTCTTTTTAACCGTATACGAAATGGCACTCTTCAGTATTCGAATTTTAACCCCATCGCTAATTTCTAAGATGAAGCTGTCATCCTTAATGTCTTTGACAGTACCGTATATTCCCCCAGCCGTTACGACCATATCTCCACGTTTTATGGAATTCAACATATCCTGATGCTGCTTTTGACGTTTTTTCTGGGGTCTTATCAGTAAAAAATAAAATATTACTATAAAAAGCAGTAATGGCCACATCATACCCAATAATCCAGCTTGTCCGCTCAAAATAATCCCTCCCACAAGAATTTAATTGTTTATTTATCACTCAAAATACTGCTTTGGAAAATTTATACTGCTTTTAGATATTGCCACCTCTTTCTTTGAGCTTTATGTAAAAAAGCAGTTTTTCAAGCTCTATGAATATATCTACATTGTAGAGTATAACATGCTCGGGTACGACCAGGGCAGTTGGAGCAAAATTCAATATCCCCCTGATCGGGGCGCTTGAAGTTGCCTTATCTACCACGTCTTGAGCTGCAGGCGCCGGTGTCGTTATTATGAGGACCTCTACACCCTCATCGTTCAAGACCCTTGGCATTTCCTCCACGTCATAACAGTGAATGCCGTGTATTTTATGCCCGATTTTATTGGGATCGATATCAAACAGAGCAACAATGCGAAATTTCTCGCTCTCAAATGCCTTATAACCCAGTAAGGCCTCACCCAAATTGCCCACGCCAATCATGGCTATTTTCCATGTCTTTGGGGGGGCAAATATGGAGTTAAGATGTTGATAAAGCTTTTCTACGTTATAGCCAACTCCCCTCTTGCCTATCTCGCCAAAGTAAGAAAGATCTTTTCTCACTTGGCTAGCCTTTATTCCCAGTGCATCTCCAATCTCTTGCGAAGATACGACTCTTTTGCCAGATTCGCGGCAACGCTCCAGAAAGCGAATGTACTGGACCAGTCTTTCGACAGTAGGTTCAGCTATCCTCATCTCTTTTTCTCCCTTCTCCTAAAGGTCTTAAGACCGCTGTAAACAGCGAGATCACCGAGTTCCTCGGAGATCCTCAAAAGCTGGTTGTACTTGGCAACCCTATCGATCCTGGCTGGGGCACCGGCCTTTATCTGCCCTACACCGGTGGCAACGGCTAAATCACTTATGAATGGATCGTCCGTCTCGCCTGATCTATGCGATATTATAGCTGAGTAGGAATGCCTCAATGCCATGTCTACGACGTCAAGGGTCTCCGTCAATGTGCCAATTTGATTCAATTTGACCAGGATGGCGTTCGCCATGCCTTGGGATATCCCCTGTATAAACCTCTGCGGGTTGGTGACAAAAAGATCATCGCCCACAAGCTGGACTTTGTCTCCCAAAGCTTCTGTAAGCATCTTCCATCCTTCAAAATCGTCCTCGGCCATCCCATCCTCTATGGAGATGATAAAAGGATAGGATTGGCAAAGCTTGACGTAATAATCCACAAGCTGTTCCTTTGTGTATTTTTTGCCCTCGCCCTTGAATTGATAAAGTCCATCCTCGTAAAGCTCTGAAGCAGCTACGTCTAGTGCAAGGCTTACTTCGTCCCCCGGTTTACATCCGGCTGCAGTTATTGCCTCAATAAGGACATCCAGTGCTTCTTCCGCCCCAGACAAGTTAGGAGCAAAGCCGCCTTCGTCCCCGACGGAGATGCTTTTGCCCTTATTTTTCAGCAACTTCTTTAGAGATTGGTACACCTCCACACCTATCCTTAGTGCCTCCTCAAAACTATCGGCACCGTGAGGCACGATCATAAATTCCTGGACGTCTAAGTCGTTATCGGCATGAGCTCCCCCATTGATCACGTTCATGAGCGGGGTGGGCAATGAAAACGGTCCCAGGCCTCCTATGTATCTCCAGAGAGGAAGATCCCTTTCCAAAGCTGCAGCCCTGGCAACCGCCAAGGAAACTGAAAGCATTGCATTCGCGCCCAAGTTGCTCTTGTTTTGCGTTCCGTCAAGATCGATCATTATTTTATCGATGAGCTTTTGCTCAATCGGATCCAAACCGATTATTTCAGGGGCAATCTTTTCGTTTACGTTTTCTACTGCTCGTAACACCCCTTTCCCGCCATAGCGCTTATCTCCGTCCCTAAGCTCGATTGCCTCATGTTTCCCTGTTGAAGCACCAGATGGTACAGCGGCCCTTGCCATCAAGCCGTTGTCCAACCAGACTTCTGCCTCTACTGTGGGATTGCCCCTAGAATCCAGGATCTCACGGGCATTGACACCAACAATATGACTCATTTAACTCACCCCTCTACAAAGCTATATCGAAGTTTCTCCCCTGTCCACCAAATGCTCCTCAAGAACCGCATACGCTTCTTTTCCCTTTTTCAACAAGAGCTCGTCATCGCAAAGGACTTCGACCTTCAAAATCCTCCTCGGGAAAGCAACCTCGATAATGTCACCTTCCCTCACGGAGGAGGACGGCTTTGCTGATCTTCCGTTTAGTTTGACCAATCCGGCCATTATCATTTCCTGGGCCACAGTTCGCCTTTTTACCATTCGCGAGATCTTTAAGAACTTATCGATCCTCATCAATATACTCCAATTACACAAATATAATTATTATAATGAACATCTTGATCCATACAAGCTTTTTAACTCCATAGCAAAACCGGACCAGACAAAAAGAATATTTAATCTGGTCCGGCGGTTCGGTTTATATCGCAAAACGCAAGGAGGCTCCTATGCCATCATATTCCCTCAATGGAGATTGTCCACCTATGACAATTACATCTCCATCGTTACGGAGTGTCCTGCAGATCAACAGGTCGATCAGATCATCGACCTTCTCCATAGCACCGTGGCATAAGGGACATACATCCTCATCGACGCCCAAAGCTCCGCAAGACCCACACCGCTTTCCGCTGAGAACGCAATAATCATCAATCACAAGCTGGTGTATGGCGTATAAATTCGATGCTCGAATGACACCCCTAAGTCCGGCAATTGCAAGGCCGCCCTTCTCGTATTCCGTTATTATGCTTTGCACGAGCTTTGAACTGCTCACTACAAAGGACTTGATGGCATGATCGGTAACGGCCTCGATGATTACACGAGTTTGATCGGTTATGCCCAACTCTGCACAAACTTCAACCGAGATGTCGGCCAAGATCTCGCCAATAAGGTCAGCCACGACTAAAGCGTAATTGGCATTCCCCCCTATCAACACCGATGAGTAGTCATCGTCATCGTAAAGTGCCCTCAAGGTAGCGGCGACGTTCTTCAAGTGTCTTTTTACATGATCTTCTACATGCCTCTTGATGCGCGTCTCCTCTAAACCATACCACCCTGCGGATTTGACCTTGGGAGGCACGTCCTCTTCCAGCGTCAGAAGCTTATCGATGGCACTTGCAAACACGCGATAGAAGGTTGCCCGCCTTGCCTCAACTACTGCAACCAAGGTTAACTTATGAGGATACAGCGCCTCGATGAGGGGCGCCAAAAAGGGATGGTCCGAAAACTTGACCTGATTTTCCACGGAAACAGGGAGTTCTATAAAACGATAGTAATCACCTTCAAGATCGGCGAAGCATGCAATCCCCTTGGCTTCACCCAAACCGCCATGGATCAGCCTCTCGCCGAGCTCGTTGAAGATCGACGAAATCCTCTCGCCATACTGCGCATCGGCATAAAAGTTGGCCCCTTCTTCTACGGCCTTTTTTTGGAGGTTTTTTAGGTCGATCAGGATTTCCTTTGCCGACCTCTTGCTCCTGTCGCAGTCGATATAAAAAGACATAAGTTTAGTCTTAGATTCGCATTCTCTCAATAAAGTTCTTGCGACGCTTTCAAACACTCGCTTCACCCCCATTGATATTAAAGTATAGAAATTTCCCCTTCATTAAATTAAGAATATCGTTTTCTTCAGATCTGAACAAGCATTTAAAGCAACCCTACTCAAGATAATCTCGCAATCGCTTGCTCCTGCTCGGATGGCGCAACTTGCGCAAAGCCTTCGCCTCTATCTGCCTTATCCTTTCCCTGGTAACGTTAAAGCGCTTGCCAACTTCTTCAAGCGTATGAGCATGCCCGTCCTCTAGGCCGAATCGCAGACGCAAGACCTCTCTTTCTCTTTCGGTCAACTCGCCAAGCATCTCCTCCAGCTGTTCGCGCAACAGCTGTCCGGCAGTAGCTTCCTCCGGGTTCGGCGATTCCTTATCCTCAAGAAAATCACCGAGCTGGCTATCCTCCTCTTCTCCAATCGGCGTCTCAAGGGAGACGGGTTCTTGTGCTATCCTCTGTATATCTTCTACCTTTTCCGGCGGCAAGCCCAGAGCTTGGGCAATTTCCTCTGTGGCAGGCTCTCTTCCCAATTGTTGGACTAATTGTCTTGAAACCCTGATAAGCTTATTTATGGTCTCTACCATATGTACGGGGATCCTTATGGTGCGCGCCTGATCGGCTATTGCCCTGGTTATCGCCTGCCTTATCCACCAGGTAGCATAGGTGCTGAATTTAAAGCCCTTACGATAGTCGAACTTCTCGACGGCACGTATAAGGCCTAAATTGCCCTCTTGAATCAAATCCAAAAAGGAAAGCCCTCTTCCGATGTACTTCTTGGCTATGCTCACGACTAGGCGCAAATTTGCCTCTATGAGCTTCCTTTTTGCTTCCTCGTCCCCATCTTCAATCCTTTTGGCAAGCTCTATCTCCTCTTCGGGAGTAAGCAACGGGATTTTGCCGATCTCCCTCAAATACATCCTGACGGGGTCAGCAATTGAAACGCTCTCCAATTCAGCCAGGTCTTCCATGCTAGCCTGAGGCAACAATTCTCCCTGCTGAAGCTCCTGAATCTTATCCTCATCGCGCACATCTATACCCAGTTCCAAGAGGTTAGAATACACGTTATCCATTATCTCAGCCTCGCTTAAGGCCTCTTGGGGCAAATACCTTTCTAGGTCATCGTAAGTTATGAAGCCCTTTTGTCTCCCTTCCTGCAGCAGTTCACGGATATTTTCAATCAACTCGGTCATCTCTTGAGGCTCCGTTACCTCAAGATCATGAATTTCCTGATCTATGATCTTTTCTTCATGCTCATTTTGCATGTCCTTCTCACCGTTTGTCTTTATATTGGCATTTTTTTTGCTATTTTTGCTCTTTTTTTTCTTTTCTGAATTCATATATTTATCCTTCCCCCCTTCAAGACAGAGGCAATTTTTCTGACCTCTTCGACCTCATCGCGAGTTGCCTCTCCCCTCAACATTTTGGAATAAAGAGCATTATACCTCGACTTCATGGCTTTAACCTTTAATGCATTAATGATAACATCCCAAACTTCTGCCTTATCATCAAATTGTTGACAAAAGGCATTTCCAATTGCCAGTGCTTCGAGCGGAAACCTGTCGCCTGATTTCAACCATCGCTCTTCCAGCTCTTCGGGCTGTTCACCGTTCAACAGAGCAGCTATCAAGGTCTTCAACCGATCATCGCTAATCAAAGGAAATACGTCTTCGGGATCTAAATTGTATCTTTTCGTTAAATCGTTCCAAAGTAGCGAGAACAGCGCAGCTTCTTCAGCAACAACCGTCTCTTTCTTTTGCTCTTTTGCATTTATATATACGCTTGATCTATCCCGTTTCCCTTTTTTTTCGACACCTGCCTTTGCCATACCTGCCCTAACATCTAACAGCAAGTCTTCGAGGGCGTGCCTGGGCATTCCAAGCTTAGCGGCAATCTGAGGGATAAAGGGCGCAAGATCAGGAAGGTCTATCCTTGATAGACCTTCGATCAACTCTTCAACTGCTTTCTTTCTAAAGTTGAGGTCGTTCAATAAGTCTTCCCTTATTTTAATGTGATATAAAGGCAGAGGAAGGCTTTTCTTCAAAAGTTCCTCGAAGGCCTTGTCGCCCTTTTCCTGCAAATATTCGTCAGGGTCGCTGTTGACGGGCAGGGAAACTATATTCACCTGCAATCCCAAAGCCTGAAGTATATACATCCCCCTTACCGATGCTTCTTGGCCCGCGCTGTCGGCATCGTAGCATACATAACAACGGTTAGCAAAGCGCTTTATGAGCTTTCCCTGCTCCTCAGTCAAGGCCGTCCCAAGGGATGCAACGGCCTCCTTGAAGCCGGCCATATGCAGCCTTATGGCATCCATATAGCCTTCTACCAAAATTGCCCGTCCCGTTTCGCGAATGGCGTCTTTGGCCAAATTCAATAAATAAAGACAGGAACCCTTATGGAAAAGGGGGCCTTCGGGAGTGTTTACATACTTCGCTCCTTCGCCGGACAAAGAGCGCCCGCCAAAGCCAACGAGGCGCCCGGTCACGTCTCTCACGGGAAATATTACCCTACCCCTAAACCTGTCATAAAGTCCGCGCGATCCCTCAACGACCAATCCGCATTCAATGGCAACCTTGGCAGATACGCCTGCCTTTGAAAGCGCGCGCCACAGATAATCCCACGCAGGGGGAGCCCATCCGATCTCGAAATGCGACCACCATTCCCTGGGCAAATTCCTTTGGATCAAATACCGCCTGGCAATTTCTCCCGAAGCGCCCTCGAGGCAATCACGATATATCGAAAGGGCTTTTTCCATGATATCGGTCAAGCTTTCGTGACCGCTCTTTGCAGGGGCGCCTTTGATCTTTATTCCGGCTCTTTTGGCCAGCAGTTCGACGGCCTCCGAAAATTGGAGCCCTTCCATATCCATGACGAAAGATATAACGTCTCCCCCCTTGCCACAGCCAAAGCAATGATAGAATTGTCGGTCCGGCATGACGTAAAAAGACGGGGTCTTTTCGACGTGAAAGGGACATAAAGCCTTATAGCCTTTGCCCGCTTTGTGCAGCTCCAGGTAATCCCCGATGACTTCAACTATATCGAGGTTTCTTTTTATTTCATCTATCTGCACCTTGTCCAAGACAATCCCTCCAAAAACCAAAAGGGGAGGGATAATATCGACCCTCCCCTAAATTACCTAACAAAAAGATCTGCATTAAATACGAGCTATATCAATAATGGCGCCATGACCAATGCTATGACCGACATCAACTTTATCAATATATTCAGACTGGGACCGGCCGTATCCTTAAAGGGATCTCCTACAGTATCGCCGACCACAGCCGCTGCATGGGGAGGTGTTCCCTTGCCACCCAAGTTACCTTCCTCTATGTATTTCTTAGCATTGTCCCAAGCCCCTCCTGCATTAGCCATGAATATGGCCAGCATGACTCCCGTAACAATCGATCCTGCAAGCAATCCGCCAAGGGCAGAAGGACCGAGCAATAACCCCACTATCACGGGAGAAAATACGGCCATCATACCTGGCACTACCATCTCCCTCAGGGCGGCCTTGGTAGAGATATCTACGCAGCGCTCGTAATCGGGTTCCTGGGTCCCCTCCATGATGCCGGGCAATTCTTTAAACTGACGGCGCACTTCCTCTATCATGCTCTGAGCCGCCCTTCCAACGGCCTGAATTGCCCTTGAACAGAATATGAAGGGAAGCATCCCGCCGATGAAAAGCCCTATTAAAACGCGTGGATCCATCAGGTCGATTGTATTAAGGCCGACGGCATGGGCGTAAGCGGAAAAAAGCGCTATAGCAGTCAAGGCAGCTGATCCTATGGCAAGACCCTTACCGACAGCTGCCGTAGTATTTCCTACGGCATCCAGCCTATCGGTGATCTTTCTCACATCGGCAGGCAGATGGCTCATCTCGGATATGCCTCCGGCGTTATCGGCTATTGGCCCGTAAGCATCCACGCTCAAGGTCATGCCGGTTATCGCTAACATCCCCACTGCCGCACAGGCTATACCATACAAACCGCCCGAATAAACGGCGACCAGTATAGAGGCACATACGAGCAAGACCGGCCACAGGATGGACTTCATGCCTACAGCAATTCCCGTAAGGATGTTGGTAGCATATCCCGTCACCGAGGCATGGGCAATTTCCTTTACCGAACTATACAGTGACGATGTGTATATCTCCGTTATATAGCCTATGGTTACGCCGCAAACAGTCCCTGCCAAGACGGACCAAAACAGCGCAAGGTTGCCAAACATGTATTTGGTAAGCACAAAGGAAAAAATGATGATCAAGATGCCGGTGACAAAGGTGCCTCTCCTCAGGGCGATCTGAGGATCTCCCTTTTCCTTTATCCTCACGAAAAACGTACCTATCAAGGCAGCGACGATCCCCAAAGCTGACAGTAGCAAGGGATAGGTCAACCCCTGAGTACCAAACAGGGTAGCTCCCACTGCCATGGCAGCAATTATGGAGTTCACGTAAGATTCAAAGAGGTCAGCACCCATGCCTGCTATATCTCCTACGTTGTCTCCAACGTTATCTGCGATAACGGCCGGGTTTCGCGGATCATCTTCGGGTATGCCGGCTTCTACCTTTCCCACCAGATCCGCACCCACATCTGCCGCCTTTGTATATATGCCGCCGCCAACACGGGCAAAGAGCGCTATCGAGCTGGCTCCGAAGCCAAAGGCCGTTATGATGTTCGGGTCCTTATACAGCAAATACGTAACGACTATGCCCAAAATGCCCACTCCGACGACAGTCATGCCCATGACTGAACCGCCCGAGAAGGCTATCCTCAACGCTTCGTTCATACCCTTAGTTGCCGCAAAGGCTGTCTTTCCGTTCGCCCTGGTAGCCACCTTCATTCCCAAAAAACCGGAAATGGCGCTGCAAAAAGCCCCTAACAAAAACGATACGGCGAGGGGAACCCCTAATTTCCACGCAAGCAAACAGGAAACTACAATGACAAACACTATAAGGGCCTTATATTCCCTGTAAAGGAAAGCCATAGCTCCCCTTTGGATGATGCCGGACAGATAATTAATCCTACCGTGCTCGACCTTGTAGTTGTTGATGCGACTGGTGACTATTATAGCATACAACAAAGCTATCAAACCGGCGCCTGCTGAAGCCCAAAATGCATATCCATTCATGAAATGATCCCCCCACTCTCTATAATTTCAAGCCCGCCTCCATGATAAGGCGGGCACAACTGCTGACCCGATCAAAGCGTTCCTAATTATAGGCAGGTTAAAGCATATTTGCAAGCTCAAAAGCCCACCAAAAAAAGGGCACTAAAGGAGATCATATTCCAGGATGACAAAAATCTCAGCTTATTTGATGTTCCCCCTTTTTTTAATAATTATTACCACCTCTTCGTCTCTATCCTCTACTCCCTTTAAGGAACTTAACATCCCTCTGACGACACCGGCCACGAAGTCCCTGACAAATTCATTGAGGCCAATTTTTTTGCCTCCAGCGTAGACAAGTACGCGCTCATCAACGTTTCCCATCCTCTCTACAATCCATTCTGCCAGAGGCCTTTCTTCCCCGACTCGAAAGTGAGGTAACTTTGGAAAAAGTTCATCGGGACCTTCATAAATGGCATAAATTCCCTTTATATCGGGAGATGGGGGCTTTTGTCCAACCCAAATCTTGGGAAGCGGCAAAGACTTACCGCCTTCAATAATGACTACATCCTTATCCGGGAAGAACTTTTTTTCTACGTCACGCAAACTCAATTTGTCATCCGCAGCTTCGAATCTAACTCCATCGGTTCCCCAAAGCATGGCTTCAATCCTAAGCCTTGCAATGCTTCCGCTGTCGGTATCAGTGCCAGACAATACATCATGAAGGCAGTGTTTGATATAGCCGACGTCTAGCCCAAAATCTTTACGCAGCATTTCGATCAATTTTTTACAAAGCGAAGTCTTGCCGCTATCCTTATAACCGCAGACGGAAAACATGTAAGCCAAAAAGACCACCTTCCTTGAGTTAGGTTTCAAATTTTGCGTCAGTACTCCCGTTTAGATCGCCAAATCCTCCTGTAACAATCCAAGAAAAATATGAACAGCGACAAAACCATAGGACCTAAGAAAATCCCCAAAAACCCCCATACGTTTATCCCTCCTACGACACCCAGAAACACGAGAAGAAAGTGAACCTTGCTGCCCTCGGATATGAACATGGGACGTATCAGGTTATCGATGGTGCTAACCACCAAAACCGCCCAGGAAAGCAATATTATACTTTCTTTGATGTTTCCTATAAGAAATAGATAAAGCACCCCAGGGATCAACACGAAGGGCGTTCCCACAAAGGGGATCATCGCACATATAAAAAGAAACACCCCTGCCAACATGGGGGCCGGAAGTCCCACAAACATCCATCCGGCTACGCCAAGGCATGCTTGAATACCTGCCGTTACAGTTGTGCCTATCACCACGGCCCTCATCATACGAGTGGCCCCGTCAAACAGGGCCACCCTTTCCTCCTTGGGCAAAGGCAGGATGTCATCGAGATATTCTATGACTACATGACCATCGCGGAGCAGGTAAAAGGTAGCAACTGATATGACGAAAAGCTGGTAAACCATCCGAAAGACATTCCCAAGCAGGCTTCTGGAAAAATCCCCAAGGGAAGAAACGACATAGTTTACTGCACGGCGGATCAGATCTTGTAAGAAAGAGGGGTCGCCTTTAAGTCCCAGGTATTGAACTACGTAATCCGGCAATTTGCTTACCAGGCTTGACCAGGCAAAGGTCAAGGTCTGCTGAATGGAATCCAAGTTATCGGAAAGGCTGGAGATGAACCTTAACCCTTCCCTTGCCAGAGATATGCCTATAAAACCCATGGGAACACAGAGCAACATAACGACGCAGGCGGTGGTCATGAGGGCCGGCAGGTTTCTGTGTTTTCCCTTAAATACTCTCTCGTATAAAAACTTGTTTAAAGGATAGGAGAAAAAGGAAAATATGATCGCCCACACAAGCGGACGAACTACAGGCGTTATTATAGAAATGCCGAGCAGTGCCAGAAGCGTAAAGACCAAAAGAAAGGGCAGATACCCTCCCTGCGGCGATTTACCTCCAGATTCAGTCATTTTCATCACTCTCCGTCAAGAAGCAGATGAAAGTATATCTGATTGGCGCCTTTATCCACATGTGTAAGTTTAACTTTCACCATATCACCTAAACTAAAAGTTTTAGCTCCACTGCCCCTCAAGCTTAAATTGCCCTCGTTATAAAAAATTTTGTCGCAAGCGCTTAAATCTTCCAGCGGCACAAACCCCTCAACAGTATTGGCAAGTTCTACGAACAATCCCCTTGGAGTAACCCAGGAAATTACTCCTTCGACAACTTCACCGATCTTGTTTGCCATATACTCTACCATTTTGATCTTAACAGAGGTCCTTTCGGCATCCTCTATTCTTTCCTCCATCGCGCTGGCATACGTTGCAACGATATGCAGGTCTTGAAAGTCAAGCCGGTCCAACATCTTCGGGTCTTTAGCGATTAAAGCGTGCACCACTCTATGGACCATCAAATCCGGATACCTCCTTATCGGCGATGTGAAGTGCAGGTAATACCGCAACGCAAGCCCGAAGTGTCCTAAGCATTTTACGTCGTACCTGGCCCTGGGTAGGGAGCGCAAGACCAAACTGTGAACAACCCTTTTACAAGGAAGTCCCTCGACCTGCTTCAGCAATCGGTTTATGGCTTTATTCGATTGACCTATCCTTTTTAACTCTATCCCCAGAGAGGAAAGCGTGTCCTTTAGCTCCATCAGCTTTTCCCTGGCAGGTTTTTCGTGGACCCTGTATATGGCCAATACATCGCTTTTAAATAAATACTCTGCAATCACGCTGTTGGCAAGTATCATGAGATGTTCGACGATCCTGTAGGCAAAGACGCGTTCGATGACGTTTACGCCGATTGGCCTTCCTTCATCGTCAAGTTCGACCCTTGCCTCGGGAAAATCGAACTCTATCATCCCGGATTTCTTTCGCTTCTCGTATAATACCTTGGCAACGGCTGCAAGAAACCCAATAACCTCGTCAAGCTCCTTTCCCAGTGTCCTTTTGCCGTCTAATAGCTCCTGCACTTCCTCATAGATCAGCCGCTTTCGGACGCGTATGACGCTAGGTACAATTTCATATCCAAGCAAGTCCCCCCTACGATCAAGCGTCATTTTCACCGTGAGGCATAACCTGTCCTTGCCCTCGACCAGGCTGCACAGATCTGAAGAAAGTTGAGGTGGCAGCATGGGAACCGCTCTGTCTACGAGGTAGACCGAAAAGCTTCTATCCCTGGCTTCAAGGTCGATTGACCCGCCGGGCCTAACGTACTCGGCAACGTCGGCGATGTGCACCATTACGATCCACCCATCATCGATTTTCTTGACAGAAAGGGCATCATCGAAGTCCTTAGCATCGGATGGATCCACCGTGATAGCGATTTCACCTCTCAGGTCTTCCCTTTCGTCGAATGATACATAGTATGGAGGCATTTCCCTTATCTTTTCCGCTTCAATGAGGACGTCTCGAGGAAAATCGTTGGATATTTTGTATTCTTCCATCAAGGCCAGTATTCTAACCGCAGGATCATTCTCGCTGCCAAGCACCTTTATCGCCTTGCCCTCGCCGGGGAATGGGAAACTAGGATACTTCTTTATTTCGGCAACGACAATTGTACCATCGTCAAGGTTTGTATTATCCTGCAACAGGAGAGTAAAGTTATAACGTCTATTAAGGGGAACCAGTATCAAGACGCCATTTCTTCGTCTGATCAGTCCCGTTATCTCATTTGTATTTCTCGAAAGCACTTTTTTAATCTTGCCATACAGCTTGTTCTTTTGTCTATTCTTGTAGACAACCGCTTTAACTTCATCCCCATGGATGGCATCGCCCATATCCTCTTCCGCCACGTAGATATCTGGCAAACCCGCCTTTTTGGGCAAGATAAACCCAAAACCTGCAGGATTCACCTCAAGGGTTCCCACGATGTAGCGGTTTTTGGGCGATCTTTTGTTGCCGGCTTTTTTAGGTCCTCGGGAATATTTCATTTTGTAGCCACTAAAGCGGCTGCAAGGCCTGCTCCAACGCCGTTATCGATATTCACCACTACCACCCCTCCGCTGCAGGCATTTAGCATGGAAAGCAGCGCAGCAAGCCCGCCAAAGCTTGCGCCATAGCCCACCGAAGTGGGTACAGCTATCACGATGGATGAAACCAATCCGGCTACCACGCTTGGAAGAGCTCCTTCCATCCCCGCTGCGACCACTATAGCATCCGCTTTTCTGATCTTCGGTAGCAAGTTAAACAATCGGTGAATG